>Ga0114974_10000030_pt1 | contig 117521 bp, 114 predicted proteins | sample S_130206_EF_Meta_FD_87318 | JGI IMG/M metagenome (GOLD analysis project Ga0114974, IMG submission 87318) | Freshwater microbial communities from Lake Simoncouche, Canada to study carbon cycling - S_130206_EF_MetaG | ecosystem: Environmental > Aquatic > Freshwater > Lake | place: Lake...
CACCCGAACTTTGGCGATGGAGGCCAAACGAGATGGTGTCCGTGTAAATGTGATCACCCCTTCATTAATTGAAGGAACTTTGACATATGACCGAGTCATGCGGGATGGCTTTAGTGCCAAGTTGTTTGAGAAGGCTGCTCGAATGGCTCATTTGGGTTTAAGTCAGCCAGAAGATCTGGCGCATTTGATTGTCTTTTTGTCTAGTCCGGAGGCTTGCCGAATCACGGGTCAAGCAATTAGCCCTAACGGTGGTATTTCAGCGGCCTGATAGAGGCCCCTCGTTTTCTGAGTCTATTTTTTTAAATCATTCTTTCAGCGGGAGATTTTCCTCATGCACCCCATTCTTCAACAACTTGCAGCGGCAGCGGCCGACCCAGCGGGCACGGCCAAAGCTTGGAAAAAAGCGACTGGAGGCAAAGTGGTTGGCTCTTTCCCAATGCATTTCCCTGCAGAGGCCGTTCATGCGGCGGGCGCTCTTCCCGTGATTCTGCAAGAAAATGATGAGCCCATCACAGTGGGCCATGCCTCGATTTATCCTTTCTTTTGTGGTTACACCCGCAGTCTTGTAGATCAAGCAGTCAAAGATGAATTGGATTATGTCGATGCCATCATGTTTGGCGATCACTGTGTTCAAGTTCTCAGTGCTGCTGACATGATCCGTGTCCGCAAGCCTGAAATGAAGGTTCATTTTTATCAGTTAATTGCTTCATTGAAAGATGCTTGGTCTGAAGACAATGCCTTATCAGTCCTTCGTCGACTGACCACTGCTTTGGAGCAAACGCTCAATGTCACCATCACTGAAGACTCTTTGCGAAACAGCATTGCTCTCTTCAACGAAAATCGTCAGTTAATTCGCCACTTGTATGCTCAGCGGCGCGAAGGGTCTATCAAACTGTCCTCGATGGAAATGCAGCACATTGTCAAATCCAGCATGATCATGGACAAGGCCACGCACAATGAATTGATCAAACAATTGACAAATGATTTGCAAGGAACGGGTGATAAACATGTTGGACGTATCCCTGTCTATTTGTCTGGCCATCTTTGCCAAGCTCCCAAAATTGAAGTGCTGGCCATGATTGAGGAATGCGGCGCCTATGTGGTGGACGATGACCTCTACCATGGCTGGCGATATGTCTCAACCGATGTCGACGACACCAGCGACCCATTGCGCGCATTGGCGCGTTGGTACATCGATCGAAATTGGAATGCCCCATGCCCAACACGTTTGGATCCCAAATCAGATTGGGATGAGTGGCTTTTGAATGCATCGCGCAACAGCGGGGCAATGGGCATGATTGTGCTCATGGCTAAATTTTGCGAACCCCATTACTTCCAATACCCTCGTATCAAGAAAACATTTGAATCCAATGGTGTGCCCCATCTCTTGGTAGAAACAGAGCACGAATTGGTAGCTGGCGGAAACATTCGAACTCGTGTTGAATCTTTCGTTGAAATGATCAAACGTCAATCAGAAAAATCACTGGCCGCCTCGGCCTAAACTAAGGAGTCCCACCATGAATACAGTCGTTAATGAAATGCCACCTGTGAAGCGCGCCAATCGCTTGCAAGCGACCAAATTGAACAACAAAATGGTCACCGAATACTGGGAGGACCTGTTCACTGCCAAAGAGCAAGGCAAGATGGTATGTTGGTATGAAGGGGTGGCAATAAATCCCATTTTACAAGCCGCAGGTTTGGCTTGGTGTCATGGAGAAGCCGCTGCCGCTTTGCTGGCTGCGCGCAAGGAAGAAGGTCCCGCGCAAAAGGCTGCGGAGGAGGCTGGTTACGATCGTGAATTGTGCTCCTATGCAAGAACTCACATTGGGTGTGGTGTCCTTAGCCAGCGCTCAACTGAGGAGGCTAAAAATTTAATGCTGCCAGAGTCTCAGGACGCACGACGTGGACTTGCTGCACGCATTCCCTTGCCCGACATGATCATCAGCGCCTACCCATTTTGTAGCACTGGGCAACAGTGGGACGAGGTACTGTATAAAACGTTTGGGAAAAAAGTGCCCATCTTCAATATTTCTTTGCCTTGGATCTGGGGAAATAATCCGTCTGCTAAATACATGAGTGGGCCTGAATATCGAGAATCGGTAGATTTTTTGGTTCACCAACTTCGCGAATGCATCAAGTTCATTGAGGGGGTCACAGGTAAAACATTTGACCATGATCGGTTGCGTGAGATCATGGGCTATGTGAAGACTGCGGCTGAGTTAAAAGTTGAAGCACAGCGCTTGTGCAAAGCACGTCCTTCACCCGCAACGTTTTTTGAATGGACTAACAGCATTGCCCCTGTCAATTTCTTGCCTGGCGGTCCTGAGATTGTTGATTATTTTCAAAAGAAAAAGGCTGAAATTGAAGAGCGCATCACGCTGGGTGTAGGTTCAGTCCCCGATGAAAAGTACAGGCTTTTCTGGGACGGCATCATGAACTGGAACAAAATCGGATGGCTTTCCGACAAGTTTGCTGGATTTGATGCATGCATGGTTGCGGGTCGTTACACGCACATGGGGTTTTGGCACGAAACTGAGGTCATCGATTTGCGTGACCCCCTGGATGGCATGGCTCAGAATTTTCTCACTTGTCCCATCAGTATTTCTGCACCCCAGGTTATTGAAAAAGTGATTGAACATTGCGAATATTACGAAATCGACGGGCTTGTCCTGCATGGCGCAAGAACCTGCCGGGCGTTTTCTTACCCTCAGTTCTTACTGGCGGATGCCGTTGGAAAACGCATGGGAATGCCTGTAGCGATGTTTGAAGGTGACATGGTTGATGAATCTTTTTACAAAGACGAATTGGTCAACAGCCGAGTTGAAGCCATGCTAGAACAAATTGAAGCCAGACGTCAGAGAAATCGCTGAGTTTTAAAAGGAGCTTTGGCCATGAGTGCATACGTTCTGGGCATCGACTTTGGTTCCACGACAGGTAAGGCTGTGATTCTCAACCAAGAGGGTGAGGTACTGGCCGCCAGCGTGTCACAAAAAGGTGCTGTGAGTGATGAAGGCGTGAAAGTTGCATTGCAGATGGCATTTGCAGAGGCCGGTATTCAACCTACAGACATTCAGCGTTGTGTTTCTACGGGTTATGGACGCCGTATGCTGGACATGGCAGACCGGACCATCACAGAAATTACTTGTCATGCAAGGGGTGCCGTTGCCATGGTGCCCGAAGCACGCTTGGTGATTGACATTGGAGGCCAAGACAGCAAAGTCATTGCGGTGGATGAGTCGGGCTTGGTCACCCAATTTGCAATGAATGACAAGTGCGCAGCGGGTACAGGTAAATTTTTGGAAGTGTTGGCCCGTGCCGTCAATGTAGAACTTGACGAGATGGGGGCTGCAGCCTTGTCTGCCACTGAATCCGTGAAAATCACCAGCATGTGTGCAACATTTGCAGAAACAGAAGTCATTGCATTGCTGGCTGAAGGAACAGACAAATCTGTTGTTTTGGACGGCGTTCATGCGGCTGTTGCCAATCGAATCGTGGGCTTGGTCAGCCGCGTAGGTCAGCGCATGCCCATTGTGATGACTGGGGGAGTCGCTCGAAACATCGCAGCGGTGAAACACATTGAGATGTCACTTAAGGCCCCTCTCATTATTCCGTCTCATCCGCAAATTGCTGGTGCATTAGGCGCTGCGCTTTTTGCGCTGGATGATTTGCGTCAACTGGGGCCAAGTCAGCGCTTGCAAGTTGATTTGATTGAAAAAGAAGTTGAGCGCCTTGCGTTGTTAGGCGAGACCTGTGCGCCTGCCTGCGCAGCTAAGGCTGTTCCCATTCAATTTAAAACAAAAAAAATGGCCCCACACGAGGTCTAAATTTAACGGAGTCTTCAGATGTCAGGTCCCTTAAAGGGCTTCAAAATCATTGAGATGGCAGGCATGGGACCAGGGCCTTTCTGCGGCATGTTGTTGGCTGATATGGGGGCCGATGTGGTGCGAGTCGAGCGACTGACTGTGGGTGACCGGGGGATTGATTTTTTGCCGCAATTTGATTTACTCAACCGCGGTAAACGCTCGGTGGCCATTGATTTGAAAACTGAAGAGGGCAAGTCGACTCTTCTTAATTTGATGGGTCACGCTGATGCGCTGATAGAGGGGTTTCGCCCAGGGGTGATGGAACGACTTGGTTTAGGCCCTGTTGAGTGCCAAATCCAAAATCCAAAGTTGGTGTATGGGCGAATCACAGGATGGGGTCAAGAGGGGCCTTTGGCACAAGCTGCGGGCCATGATTTAAATTACGTTGCCCTGTCCGGTGCTGTTCACAGCATTGGCCCTGCAGCAGGAAAGCCCAGTGTGCCCTTGAATCTCATTGGTGATTTTGGCGGCGGCGCTCTGTATTTGGCAATGGGTATTCTTGCGGCAATTCTTGAAGCGCAAAAGTCCGGCCAAGGACAGGTTGTGGATGCTGCCATGGTTGATGGCGTGGCCAGTTTGATGACCATGCAATACGCTTTGAAACAAATGGGCGCATGGAAAGGTCCTCGAGGGCATAACTTGCTCGATGGGGGAGCCCCCTTTTATGACGTTTATGAAACTGCTGATGGAAAGCATATTTCAGTGGCACCCGTTGAACGGCGATTCTATGAAGAGTTGATAGAGCGCATTGGTTTGAAGGACTCGCCGCTTCCAAAGCAAAACGATCCCAAAGGATGGTCTGAACTTCGTGAGCACTTAAGTGAAGCTTTCAAAAAACGGACACGCGCTGAATGGTGTGAGTTACTAGAAGGAACGGATGCATGTTTTGCACCTGTCCTGGACATGATGGAGGCGACGCAACACCCCCACAGTATTGAAAGGCACGTTTACACTGAAATTGATGGCGTTGTTCAACCCAATCCGGCGCCGCGTTTTAGTCGAACGCCATCAGAAATTAAGCATGCTGCACCTGCGATGGGTGCCGACACCAGAAATGTTTTTCTAGATTGGGGTTTCTCTGAATCGGTAGTCGACCATTTGGAAGCGAAGGGGTTCATCGCGGGTCAGTAGAGTCGAGAAATGGATCAATTTTAAAATTTTGAGGGTCGCTAGAATAGGTGTTTCAAGACATCGAAATGTTGACGGAGAGCTCCTTTTTTCATGACTAACCCTCAAAACATACGTTACGGCATCATTGGCTGCGGCATGATGGGCCAAGAACATTTGCGCAACATTGCGTTGTTGCGAGGTGCCACCGTCACCCGTATTTTTGAACCCGACGACACCATGGCAGCGGCCAGTTTGGCCTTCGCAAAGGGAAGCCAGCGCGCATCAAGTTTGGCAGAGGTGGTCACGGCCCAGGACGTCGATTGTTTGCTCATTGCCAGCCCCAACTTCAGGCATGCCGAACAAATGGCGGAAATCGCTTTGCTCCGTCCTTTGCCGGTCTTGCTTGAAAAGCCTGCCTGCACTTCGCTGGAAGACTTGAAAAAACTGGCCCAACTCTACCGCAATTACCCAGCCCCCATTTGGGTGGCCATGGAATACCGTTACATGCCCCCTGTCACAGCCTTGACAGAGGAGGCACACCATCAACAGAACACGGGCCCTGTCACCATGCTTTCCATTCGCGAGCATCGGTTTCCGTTTTTGGTGAAGGTGGGCGATTGGAACCGTTTCAACCGTTATACCGGTGGCACCTTGGTTGAAAAATGTTGCCATTTTTTCGACCTCATGCGCCATATATTGAAGAGCGATCCTGTTCGCGTTTACGCTTCAGCCTCAGTGGCCCACAACCATATGAATGAATCTTATCCAGACGGTGTGCCCGATATTTTGGACAACGCTTACGTCATCGTTGATTTCCAAAGTGGCCAGCGTGCTTTGCTCGAGTTGTGCATGTTTGCTGAGGGGGCAAGATACCAAGAAGAAATTTCGGTGGTGGGCGCCAACGGCAAAGTCGAGTGTTTTGTGCCAGGCCCCGGTCGGTTCTGGCCCGATCATTTGGGTGAGCCGCCCACACCCAAGGTGGTCATCAGCCCTCGCAATCCCAAAGGCCCCAGAGAGCTGGAGGTGCCCGTCGATCCAGTGGCCTTGGCTGCGGGGGATCACAACGGTTCTACCCTTTACCAACATCAACGTTTCAATGCACTGGTTCGGGGCCATGGTGCCCTTGAAGTGGGCTTGCAGGATGGCTTAACAGCGGTGTTAATGGGTTTGGCCGCTCAAGAGTCTGCTCGAACGGGCCAAGCCATTGACCTGACGCAAGGTGCTTACGCGCTGAGTCAAATTTAAATGCCTGCCAGGAACTTCGCTGCTTGTTGCCAATCTGCTGGGGTCATGGCATGCCCGCCAAGACGCTCGACCCATTTCAAATTCGCTTCATGACCTGCCCAGCTGGCTTTCAGCATTTGGTGCATGCATTCGGTCCCTTCCGGGTTAGCCCATAAATCGTCCTTAGCCTGTAGCAAGCACAAGCCTCTGGGGGCGATGGTTGCGAGCATTTGCCTAGGCGTGTCTAAGGCCACAATATTTTGAATGTGCACAGTTGTGTTGAGCTCAGGGCTGAGCCAATGCGGAAATGACTTGATCAATTCAGTCAGGCTCTCGGCACCCTGACGTTGAACTGCCAGAGACGCTGCACCTGCCGTGCCGCTGTTGTGAGAGATGACGGCGGCAGCACGTTGGTCGGTGGCTGCGGCCAATAAGGCGGCTTTACCGCCTCTGGAATGACCGACAAGGCCAAGGGCCGCCTGAATTTGGTCTGGCCTGTGTGCCTGTCTGATTTGCACCAAGGCGTCTAAGCTCCTTTGATAGCCCCAGGCCCAAGCTGAAATACAGCCTGTGGACAGCGATGGCCATTGAGCCCAGATGGGCCCTTTGCGCTGGCCGTTGTCAAAAGCCAATTCTGTTCGATTGAACCAAGCCAAGGCGCAACCCTCATTCAGAACGGCCTGAATGCCTTCCCCATGAATCACTTGAGGCCAGCAGCCGTCGCCACTTAACAAAATGGGAACCTGATCGCGGGAAAGGGGGGAGACCAAGGTCAAGGTCCAATTCAGAAGCTTGCCAACTCGGACTTGCCAAAGTGCCAATTCCCGGTCTGCTTGCTGAAGCTGATGCATGCATTCAACCTGAACAGGTAAATCAGTTGGCAAGGCTTGGCCAAAGAGGGCTAAAAGTTGTCCATCAAGGTCTGCTGCCTGGCTCAGGGTAGGGGGTAATTCATTCATTATTCGTACAAACGCTTAGTCAGAAGGGTGCCTTAACAGGCTATAGTCGCGCGATGCCCAAATTATCAAGGAGATCCCCATGAAAACTGTTCATATTCGCCCATTGGTTCTGATGCTTGGAATGACCATTGCTGCAAGCGCTGCGATGGCCAGCGAAATTCGTGTAATGTGCTACCAAGACGGCGTGGAGTGCGAAGTCACGGCTGAAATTGCCAAGCGCTTTGAAGCGTTGAATCCTGCCACCAAGGTGATCATTGACACGGTTCCTTATAAGTCCATTGTGGAGCAGTTGCCAGTTCAGTTGGCTGCAGGCCAAGGCCCTGACATTGCCCGGGTGACCGACTTAGGTGGTCTGTCCAAATATTACATGGACATTGCCCCCAATTTGAAAAATCGCAAATACTGGGATGACAACTTTGGTGCCACCACACCTTGGCTGCGCCCCAGTGCTACCGACAAAGGCATCTACGGCTTCATGTCGCAGCTCACCATGACGGGGCCCTTTGTGAACAAGACTTTGTTTGAACAAGCCAAGGTGGCCATTCCCGGCCCCAAGGCGACTTGGGATGACTGGATCAAAGCAAGTACACAAGTTGCCAAAGCCACCCAAATCAAAGCAGGCAGCGCATGGGACCGTTCCGGTCACCGTTTCGCAGGCCCCGCCATCAGCTACGGCGCCAAGATTTTTGATGCCAAGGGCAACCCTGTCATTGATGCAGGTTACAAAAATGCAGTCACCAAGTTTGTGGGATGGCACAAAGATGGCAGCATGATGCGCGAAGTGTGGGCTGGCACTGGCGGTTCTACCTACGCTTCCTCCATCGATGAATTCGTCAATGGCAACGTGGCCATGGTGTTGGCCGGTAGCTGGCAAATCGGTAACCTGCAAAAGAAAGTCGGCACCAATTTTGATTGGGTCGCTGTGCCCAACCCCTGCGGTCCTGCCGCTTGCTCAGGCATTCCTGGCGGCGCAGCTTGGGTGGCTTTGAAAACCAGCAAGTCGCCTAAAGAAGTGGCGGCATTCTTGGACTTCATGGCCTCTGAGACAAATTACGCTGAGTTCACAGCCAAGACCAATAACATTCCTGCACATGCAGGCTTGGCGAAAAAAGGCATCAATTACACCAACGCAGAACCCGCAGCCAAAGCCGCTTTAGGCGTGTTCAGCGGTGGCGTGTCTCAATTGGCACCTGTGGCCTATGCTTTCCAAGGTTACAAATTCAACCGTGCCATCATGTTGCCAACGGTGACCCGTGTCACGCAAGCCATCGTAGGTGAAATGAGCACTGACGACGCTGTCAGTAAAATCAACACAGACATGCAGGACGCTCTGAAGCAAGCTCAACAGTGATCTTGGTTTGAGCGCTTCCATGGGGGTGTGGGCATGAACAATGACCCACACCTTTGTTTTTTGGGGACCACCTATCGCCCAGACTTGTCAGTTGGGGCGATTTATTTTTGATGCGACTCATAGCTTTCTTTTTTAATTTGTTAGAGCCATTTTTTAGGCTCGGACAAAAGTTGCTCGGTCTGCAGCGTGTGGGCTGGCTTTTTGTCACTCCCAATTTGGTCGTGTTTGGGCTCTTCTGCTTTTTGCCTATCTTGATTAACTTGGTGTATGCCGTGACGGGAGGGGTCAATTTGATGCCCTTCACGCGGCCTTTCACTGGTGCAGAGAATTTTGCAATTCTCTTTCAATGCGACAACTACCTAGATTTATCGACTTGCCGCAAAGATATTTTTTGGCGCGCTGTTTTCAACACTCTGAAGTTCAGCCTGATTCAGGTGGGACTCATGGTGCTGTTGTCCTTGGCCACTGCCTTGGTGCTCAATCGAAAAATCATCGGGCGTGGTTTTTGGCGTGGTGTATTTTTCTATCCGGTGTTGTTGTCACCCGTGGTGGTGGCGCTCATCTGGAAATGGTTGTTGCAAAGCCAAGGGGCTTTCAATGCAGGCTTGGTGGCGTGGGGTTCTGCGCCCATTGAATGGCTCACCGATTCAGGCTGGGCGTTCTTCTGGACCGTGTTTGTATCAATCTGGGCACACATGGGTTTTTACACACTCATTTTGTTAGCTGGGCTGCAAGCCATTCCCAAAGATTTGTATGAAGCTGCTGAAATGGACCGTGCAAGTCCCTGGCGCACATTGACGCGCATCACCTTGCCTTTGCTCATGCCGAATTTGATTGTGGTCCTGGTGTTGGCTGCCATCCGTGCAGTCCAGGTGTTTGATGAAGTGTTCGTGCTCACAGGCGGCGGTCCTGGTTCTGCCACCACTTTCATTGTTCAGTTCATTTACCAAACTGGTTTTGCTGAGCAAATACATTTGTATGGTCTGGCTGCGGCTGCATCTTTGGCATTGGCATTTTTCTTAATCATCCTCACGCTGGCGCAGCTCCGCTTAACGCGCGCTAGCGAAGCAGGACAGAAAGTGCGTTGAACATGTCGACCCTTAACTTTCTCCTTCGCACACGAGGTCGTCAGTCGCTTGATTGGACCGATGTTTTGAGCTATGCCTATTTGGTCATTGGCTTGTTCACCATGTTTGCGCCTGTTGTGTGGCTGGTCATGTCGTCATTCAAAACTGAGGCAGCTATCAGCCAGTTCCCACCCTCGTTTTTGCCCTATGCACAAAAAACGGTCATGGTGGAAGGCCATGCCAAGCCCTTGCCTTTGTTTTTGGTAAAGCGGGAAGATGGCAGCCAAAAAGAGATGGCGCAGGTCAATCGCATTGGCATTATGGCGAACATGATTGATCCAGCAGCGCCCGAACAGCGTTTGCAAGTCAACATTCGCCAGCGCGAGCCTGTGAATGAAATGAAATTTGCGTGGAACAACTACACCGACTTGTTTGGCAAGTTCACATTCGGCACTTACTTGTGGAACAGTGTGTTCATCACGGTGGTGGCCACTTTGCTCACTTTGCTCATTAACTCGATGGCGGCATTTGCATTGTCGAAGTACAAATTCAAAGGTCAGAAAAGTGTCTTTCTTTTGATCATCGCAACGCTCATGATTCCACCCACCATCATTTTGGTGCCGGTTTTTTTAGTCATCAATGAAGTGGGCCTGTTGAACAGTTTGTGGGGTGTCATTTTGCCGGCTGTGGCCACGCCCACAGGGGTATTCTTGCTGCGCCAATACATGCTCACCATTCCCGATGAGTTGATTGAAGCTGCGCGAATGGACCATGCCAGTGAGTGGCGCATTTACTGGCGCATTGTGCTTCCCTTGTCTGCGCCTGCGCTGGCCGTTCTGGCCATTTTTTCCGTGATGTGGCGCTGGAACGACTTTTTGTTGCCACTCATTGTGCTCTCGAAAAATGAGTTTTTCACCCTGCAGTTGGCCTTGAATTCATTTCAGGGCGAATTGAACACCCAGTGGCATTATCTTCTGGCCATGACTGTGATCACCTTGTTGCCAGTCACTTTGGTGTTTGCTTTCCTTCAACGTTACATCACCACCGGCATCGCGGGCGCTGGTGTGAAATAACGGTTTTATTACTGAATTTTTTCTGTCAGGTTGTGCATTGTGTCTACCCTTGAATTGCGATCTCTCCGTAAACAGTTTGACCAAACAGCGGTCATTCATGGCATAGATTTAAAAGTTGAGCACGGCGAATTTGTGGTGTTTGTCGGGCCCTCGGGTTGCGGAAAATCTACATTGCTTCGAATGATTGCCGGACTCGATTTGCCCACCGAGGGCGAAGTGCGAATTGATGACCAACGTGTGAACGAAGTGGGTGCGGCTGATCGCGGTTGTGCCATGGTTTTTCAATCCTATGCTTTGTATCCGCACATGTCGGTCTATGACAACATGGCATTTGGCTTAGAGAACGCCAAAGTGCCCCGTTCAGAGATTGAGAAGAAAGTCCAAGAGGCGGCCAATTTGCTGCGCCTAGACCCACTTCTGCAACGCCGTCCTACCCAATTGTCTGGCGGCCAGCGTCAGCGAGTGGCCATTGGCCGAGCCATTGTGCGCAACCCCAAAATATTTCTGTTTGACGAACCACTTTCTAACTTAGACGCAGAGCTGCGCGTTTCCATGCGCAATGAATTGCGTGAATTGCACCAACGCTTGGGTGCCACCATGATTTATGTCACACATGATCAAGTGGAAGCGATGACCATGGCCGACAAAATTGTGGTGTTGCGAGCGGGCTTGGTTGAACAAGTGGGAACGCCAGTCGATTTGTACGAAAAACCCTGCAACACTTTTGTGGCTGGCTTCATTGGCAGTCCGCGCATGAACTTCATCGCAGTCGACTTGGTGCGAGCAGCCGCTGCATGGCCAATTTCTCCTCAGGCTGTGCAGGTTGGAATTCGGCCAGAGCACTGGAAACCCTGCGGGCCTGGCGAGGGCTTGGTCATGGTGGTCAAAACTGTGGAGTATTTGGGTGCACAGCGCTTGGTTCACGCACAACTGTCTGATCAATCGCGCGTGGAGGTGTTGGTTGAAGGTGAAATGAATTTGATACTAGGACAAACCGTTGAAATGAACGCTCCGGCGCACCATGTTCATGCATTTGATAAACAGGGACAGCGCCTCGAAAAGGATGCAGTATGAAACCCATTGCTGGTTCTGCTTGGATTTCCTCGCCCGGGGAATCAAGCGCTGATGCCGTCATTGACTTGAAAGAGGGCGGTCAACTGCGCTTGGTTTTTTTATCAGAAACAATGGCGCGTGTCACATGGCAATCTTCTGAAGGCTTCAAAGAACCCAGAACATGGGCTATCGCGCCCGTATCAGGTCAGGACGTGGCTTGGGAAGGCCGACCCCGTGAAACCTTAGCGGGCTTTGATCGCCCAAAGCTTTCGCCAAGAGCCGATACCAAGAGCTTAGAAACTTCGAAACTGCGTGTGACTTGGACGGGTGGCGAGGGTGAGCCTATTCGCTTAATTTGGACCGATCCTGCAAACAACAAGCCATTTCAAAGCGACCGTGTGACGAGTGCGTATTTGAACGAAGATCGAACGGGTTTGCTTCGCCATTGCTTAGAACGAGATCCGTCTGAGCATTACTTTGGCCTGGGCGACAAAACAGGTCCTTTGAATTTACACGGGCGCCGTTTGCGTTGTCTGGGGCAAGACTCAATCGGTTACGACCCTGAACGAGGTGATCCGCTTTACAAACATTGGCCTTTTTTAATCACGCGCACAGTGGATGGTTTGTGGGTCGGGACCTATTACGACACCTTGTCAGCTTGCACATTTGATTTGGGTTGCGAACACGACAATTACCATGGCCTGTTTCGCACCACTGAAATTGACGATGGCGACTTGGACTACTACCTGATGGTGGGTTCAACGCCCGAAGAGGTCATTGCACAATTTGTGAAATTGGTGGGAGGTACATTGTTGCCCCCCCGCTGGACCTTGGGGTATGCCCAAACCGCCATGGGCTTGGCCGATTCAGCCAATGCCCAAGAAATGTTGTCGTCCTTCATTGACGAGTGTCAGTATCACCAAGTACCCATTTCTGCTTTCCACTATGGCTCGGGTTATTCAAGCAGGGGCAAACAACGTTATGTGTTCACTTGGAACACCAGCAAGTTTCCCAACCCCGAAGAAGTGAATGCCAAATTTCATGCCGCTGGTATGAAAGTAGTGGCCAATCTCAAGCCCTGCTTGTTGGACGATCACCCTGCCTACAAAGTGTTGGCTGAGCAGGGTGCTTTCATTGAGCATGAAGCTTCCCACCAGCCCGTGGTGGAGCCCTATTGGGATGGACAAGGCTCCCACTTGGACTTTACCTGTGAGCAAGCAGTTAAGTGGTGGCAATCGCAACTTAAAACACAAATATTGCAGCGCGGGATTGATGTAGGTTGGAACGACAACAATGAATACGCGATACAAGCGGAAGACGCCATCAGCGCTGGCATGGGCGCTAGTTTGCCCATGCACAGAAGCAGGCCCTTGCACGGCCTTTTGATGACCCGTGCCACCTTTGAATCGCAAAAGGCACATGCGCAAGAAACTTCACAAGCAGATCTGGCCTTTACCATCACGCGAGCGGGCCCCCCTGGCATTCAGCGCTATGCACAGACTTGGTCGGGTGACAACACCACCAGTTGGGCCAGCTTGAAGTGGAACATCCGCACGGGACTCCAAATGAGTTTGTCGGGCATGTTCAACATCGGCCATGACGTGGGTGGTTTTTATGGCCCTATTCCCGATGCTGAATTGTTTTTGCGTTGGGTGCAATCTTGTAGCTTGAACCCTCGCATGGTGATGAACTCTTGGAAAGCTGGCAATGTGAGCAATTTGCCTTGGATGCATCCCGAAGTCACGCAGGCTGTGATCGAAGCTATCCGTTTGCGCTACCAACTATTGCCTTATATGTGGCAGTGTTTTGAAGCTGCCAGCCATAAACATGTGCCCATCATTCGCCCCACCTTTTTCAATTTCCCCAATGACTTGAAGTGTTTTGAGGATTCAGACGATTTCATGTTGGGTGACGCATTGCTTGTCGCACCAGTGGTAGTGCAGAGTGCCATAACGCGAGAGGTTTATTTGCCGCATTTGCCGACTGGCGAATATTGGTTTGACTTCTACGACAAGACCCCCTTGAAGGCGGGTCAAAGACATACAGTGAAAGCGCCTTTAAATCAATTGCCTTTATTTGTCAAATCAGGAGCACAGATACCTATTGCAATGTCGGTGAATGGTACGCTGCCTAAGTTTGATGACCCGGTGACTGAGGTCTTGAAATTTTAAAAATTTTGCGTAGATAATCTACTTGAATTCCAACAATGTGAGGTCAGCACATGGAAAAAAAAATTGTCCCCGGTATCTGCCGCAATTGCCTTGCTTACTGCCCTATCCTCGTCACAGTTGAGGGCGGGCGCGCTGTCCATGTCACGGGTGACCCAGAGGCGCCTGCATTCGATGGGTACAGTTGCCCCAAGGGCCGCGCCTTGCCAGCCCAGCACAATGACCCAGCGCGACTGACACATTGTCTGCAACGCCAATCTGATGGGCGTTTCACCTTGATAGACGCCAGTCTTGTGATGGACCAAGTGGCCGCGAAGGTACAAAAAGTGCTGGCACTCCACGGACCCCGTGCAATTGCAATGTACCGTGGTAGCGGACAAGTTTCGCACCCCAGCAGTGCACCGATCATGGGCGCTTGGTTGCGAGCCATCGGTTCGCGCATGAATTTTTCTGCGGCCAGTATCGACAAGCCTGCAGAATACACGTCCGTTGCCATGCACGGTAATTGGCATGCGGGGCTGCAGACATTTGAGACGTCTGATACATGGATCATGGTCGGTGCCAACCCTGTGATTGCCAAATCTAACGGGGGCCCACTCAACAACCCTGGGACCCGATTAAAGGAGGCGCAGCAACGCGGCATGCAATTGATTGTGATTGATCCTCGCCGTACCGAAACCGCAAAACGTGCAGCTGTTCATTTGCAATTGCGACCGGGCACTGATGCGGTGCTTCTTGCGGGGCTGATCCATATCATTCTGGCAGATGGCTTGCAAGATTCTGATTTCGTGGCTGCGAATGCAGTGGGACTCGATGCTTTGCGCAAAGAGGTGTCGCCCTATACACCCGAGTTTGTCTCTGCAGTTTCCGATGTGCCAATGCATCAGTTGCTCACTGCGGCGCGAATGTATGGTCGTGGCAAGAGGGGTGGTGTAGTCTGCTCCACTGGGCCTAGCTTCTCCACTCACAGCAATCTGACCTACTACCTTGCCCTGTGCTTGAACACGCTTTGTGGCCGTTGGGCAAGGGAGGGCGATATCGCCCCCAATCCTAATGTTTTGTTGCCTGCATTCCAACCCCGTGCCCAGCCCTTCGCACCGTACCCGGTAGTCAGCGACCGGCCGATGCGAGTACACGGTCTGATGGAGAATGCAAGCGGTGTGCCCACTGCAGCGCTGGCTGATGAAATTCTTTTGGATGGGGAAGGGCAGATCAAGGTACTGTTGTGTCTTGGTGGCAACCCAGTGCTGGCTTGGCCAGACCAGAAAAAAACCGAAGCAGCCCTCAGTAAACTCGAGTTGTTGGTCGTACTGGATTACAGGATGACAGCCACCGCACAATTTGCCCATTACGTGGTTCCGCCTCCGCTGTCGCTTGAATTGCCGGGAACGACTCAGATGGTCGAGTCTCTCAAATACTACGGTGTATCCCGTGGCTATTCCATGCCCTGGGCTCAATACTCACCAGCCATTGCGGATGTCCCTGTAGGCTCTGACCTGATTGAAGATGGCGCCTTTTTCTTCGGACTGGCGCAGCGTATGGGTCTGCAATTGGACTGGATCAACCAGCGTGGTCAGGGACCGAATTTGGAAGGTCCTTCACAGACCATTCCCTTAGACATGTCACATGTTCCGACCCCTGAGGAAATGATTGACTTGGCATGCAACGATGCACGTGTTCCATTGGGCGAGGTTAAATCTCACGCACATGGTAAGGTCTACGAACTGGATGTCAGGGTATTGCCGCGTGAACCTGAGTGCAGCGCCATGTTGCAGCTGGCCGATCCAATGATGCTGCAGGAACTGCGAGATCTGCACCCGGCCAGCGCGCAGTGGAAGTCCGATTCGGAGTATCCCTTCATGCTGGTCTGCCGGCGTGCAAACAACTTCATGAACTCAGTTGGAGCAGGCTTGTTTGATCTAGATAGAGGTCGTACTCATACACCTGCCTACATGCATCCGCAGGATCTCGAAGCGATCGGAATTTCAGAGGGTGCTTTGATCGAGGTGCGTTCGCGTCATGGGGTAATGATGGCGCGTGTTGAAGCAGACGACAGCCTGCGGGTTGGATTGGTTTCAGTGGTTCACGGGTTTGGAGGGTCATCGACCCATGCAGGCCCAGACGACGAACTGCATCTGGGTTCGGTTACCCGTTTGGTGGGTATGGATGAGCGCGATCCTATCAGTGGCATTCCGCGAATGAGCGCATTGCCGATTGCGGTTAAAGCCGCTGTGATTTGAAAATATCCAACTTATTCCACTCCATAGGGATTTGACGAAATAGTCCGTTCATCCATAGATATCAGTCAAGCAAACCATATTTTGAAGTTCAAAAAGTGTTTGCAGCCATAAAAAATCACCGCGTAATGAACTGCACCCCAAAAGTTGGACACCAATCCAACCTTTTGGGTTAGTTCAAAAGTTCAGTGCTTTTTTCATTGTTTCAGAACCTTGTCAAAATCTAATAAATGAACTCTTTACCCTTAGTGCTTGTCCCCGGCCTGATGTGCGATCACACCGTTTGGGATCCCGTCATCCCGGCATTGAGCGCTTCAAGAACTTGCAGCGTTGTTGACCATCGAAATACCAACACCCTTGGTCAAATGGCCGCTCAATTGCTAGATGAGGCACCCGACAGATTTCTTTTGGCAGGACATTCCATGGGGGGGCGCGTTGCCATGGAGGTTGTTCGAATCGCACCGCATCGTGTCGCAGGTCTGGCTTTATTGGACACGGGTTATTTGGCCAAGGCTGAAGGCGAAGAGGGCGATGAAGAGGTCAGAAAACGCATGGCCCTGTTGCACATCGCACAAACACAAGGCGTTCGTGCCATGGCGCAAGAATGGGTGAAAGGCATGGTTCATCCGAATCGATTGAGCGATTCGGTCTTGCTGGAAGCGATCCTCAAGATGTTTGAAAGAAAGTCTGCCGAAATTTTCGCCAATCAACTGCACGCATTGATTGAACGACCTGACGCCACGCCAGTGCTACAAAGCATTCAAGTTCCCTCGCTCATTTTGTGTGGCTTGCAAGACTCATGGGCCACACCGGCGCAACACCAAGCGATGCAACACCAGGTGCCGCACGCCGTCATCTCGATGATTGACGGCGCCGGTCACATGGCCCCCATGGAAAGACCGCAAGCAGTATCTGAGTCGATGCTGAAATGGCTGTCTGATTGCTGAAGCTTCAAACCCAAGCTTGCAGCACGTAGTCGTAGGCTGCTTGGCCGTTGGCCATGTCGACCCGTTGCAATTTGATTTTCAAATCACTGCCTAGCTTGACCAAGGTATGGCGGTAGCTGCCACCAAAATGGCGGATGTCGTCACGGCGCATTTCCATCATTTGAAAGCGAGAGTAGACCTCGATGTGGGTCGCACTGACCGCTTCAATCACAATGTTACCCACCATGTGATTGGTACCCCAGTGTGCAGCTTGTGACCATGCGTTGGGATGAAGCAGCCGGCTCATACGAACCTCCATGAGCAGTTTGTCTTCTGCAAAAATGGAAGGCTCACGCCGCCAATCGGTTTGTGTGGGCGTGGAAGGCATCCAGTAAACACCATCGTCACTGAACAATTTGCCAAATTCGCCCCAAGCTTTGTTGTCTAGCAGCGCTGCTTGATGGAACAACAACTCCTCTACTTGGCGTTGCAAGGCGAAATCCACACGGATGGCTTTGGGAATGTAGCCTTGACTGGGTTGTCGGCCGCGGCCCATGTGATCCGGCTCGATGGAGTCTGCGCCCGACATCGATTGGATGGCTTCAATCACGACACCGGTGCCGAGTGCTGCTTTAACTTCATTGGTTTTCATGAGGGGTGACTCCTGTTCAGGCTTTTGCTGAAGGTTGAATGGCGGCGCGGATATAAGATTCCCATGCCTTGAACTGATTGCGCATCACCACTTCGCTGGTGCCATTGTTGGAATACAGAACGCCATCTTTTTCAGTATCTCCACCGTAATTCCGGTGGAAGCTCACCCATTCGCCACCTTTGGATTGCAGGCCCAGTTGGCCTTTGGTCCAGTTTTCTAAATCATCCGCATTGATCATGGTGGCTGGCGAGTTCACCAGATTGAAATACCAAAGTGATCGTTCGTAGATGGCTTCGGGCACCCCTTTGAGTCGAAAGTGCCAGATTTCAGACAATGTTTTATTAGGTGCCAAGGGGCGCAAGCATCGCAGTTGTTGCAAAGGTGATTGAACAGACAGGTAAGGGTAGATGAGCACGTGGTGAATGCTTCGCGCCAAATACTCCTCACCTTTTTCTTCGCCGTAGGCCTTTTTGATCAAAGCTTCATATTCAACCGTGTCTGGGTCGGTAGGGCGCAAGCCCATGTAGGCTTTCAAAATGCCGTGGCCGTACTTGAAGTTGACCGTTTGAACCGAGTCCCATTGATCAAAGCTGGAAGCAAAAGTGGAAAGGTAATGGAAAAACAAAGGCGCCTCGCCTTTTTCTTTCTTCAAGCGTTGTTCCACTTTGCGCGCAGACACGCCAGTAGATTGGTGCGTGACAGAGGGGTGCAGTGAGTCCAGCTGGTTCTCCATGAAGAACTTCCAATTGGAATGCTGAACGACACGGTGACAGACAGGCACGGCTTCTACTTCTCCCAAGGGCGAGCGGTCGCACATGTCGTCAAAGGCCACTTTGGCTTCACCCAAGAATTCAACCAGACCTGGCCCTTCTTTGGACAAGCTGGCAAACACAAAGCCGCGGTAACTGTCGACTCGGGCAGCCGCAACCATGCTGCAATCTGGGTTGTCGGGGGTCATGCGTGTGCCGTCGTAGCCTTTGACCAAGGGAATGGCTTTGACTTTGCCATTCAAATGAAAGCTCCATGCATGGTAGGAACAGACAAAGCCCTTGCCTGTATTGCCGCTTTGATTGCCGCAAAGTTCAACACCGCGATGGGGGCAGCGGTTGTAGAGAACTTTCACACTTTTGTCGATGTCTCTGACCATGACCATGGGTTGACGGCCAATTTGCATGGTGAAGTAGTCGCCACTCTCTTTCACTTGAGACTCATGCCCGCAATAGACCCAAGCCTTCTCAAAGATATGTTCCATTTCAAGATCAAACAATTGTTGATCGGTGTAGACGCTCTTGTGAACGCGGTCAGGTTGAACCAGATGGTCTAAATCTATCGATTGCATGAAAACTCCATTTCGGCGCTTGAGATGAACACGAAACCATAACTTAACCGAGGTCAAGCGTTAGATCTACAACAATTCATGCTTTTTCCATTACCATAGGTTATGGATTACAGAAAAGTTCAACTCTTTCTAGCGGCCGCTCGGTACGGCAATCTCACCGAAGCCGCTGCTTCGATGGAAATTTCTCAGCCTGCCTTGTCCAAAAGCATCAAAGCCTTGGAGAAAACTTTGGGCGTTCGGCTTCTGGAGCGTGGTCGATTCGGGGTCAGTCTCACGCCTTTTGGTCAGGCACTCATGGAGCATGGCCGGGTCATAGAGGCAGAAATGCGAAATGCTGTGGGTGAAATTCAATCGATGCGCGGCGCTCAGCGGGGTCACGTGATGATTGGCTGCGGCCCTACAGAAGCGACCCGTCTATTGCCTCTAGCACTCAAGATTTTGGCAGCCCAGAACCCCGAAGTTCATGTGACAGTCCTTTATGGTTTGAATGAGGCCTTGATGCCTTGGGTCAAGCAAGGGGAGGTGGACTTTGCATTGTCTTCGGTGCCTGCCAGATCAACAGATGCAGAGTTGGTGCATGACTACCTTTCAACAGAGGGTGCCACAGTCGTAGCCCGGTCAGACCATCCCTTGGCAAAACACAAAGTGGTCAACCCCAGCATGTTGGTGAAGTTTCCATGGATTTTGCCAAGACAGCGAGAATTAGAGCGACTCGCGTTTGACGATTACTTTGCCTCGCACGATTTAGAGCCACCCGTGGCCCAAGTTGAAACCACCTCCACAGTGCTGATGAAGTCCATGGTGATGCAGAGTGATGCTTTAACCTTCATTCCCAATGAATTGATTTATTGGGAGGTTAGAGCAGGGCAACTGAAGGCACTTGAGGCCACAGGCAATCAGTGGGAAAGGCGAGTAGGCCTCACCCGTCGTCGCAAAGGGACGCTCAGTCCCGCCAGTAAACTACTGATGCAAGCAGTGAAGTCAGTGGCACAAACTTTTTAAAATTAAACGCCAAGATAGCGTGTCCACAATTGCCGATCATCTCTCAGTGCTTCTGAGCTTCCAGTCCAGGCCACCTGTCCACGTTCGAGAATCAGGTGGTGTGAGGCAATCTCTACCAATCGATTGACATATTTGTCGACAACGATCAAGGTTTGCCCTTCGTTGCAGAGCAGCCGTAAACACTTCCAAATTTCTTCTCGAATCAGGGGCGCTAAACCCTCTGTGGCCTCGTCCAAAATGATCAGGCGCGGGTTGGTGACCAAGGCGCGACCGATGGCCAGCATTTGTTGTTCACCCCCAGAAAGCTGAGAGCCTAAGTTGGATTTCCTCTCGGCCAGCCGGGGAAACAATTCGTAGACACGGGAGGGGGTCCAAAGAGTTTTGCTGTTGTGGCGATTGCTCAAAAATGCGGTGAGGTGTTCGTCTACTGACAGGTTTGGAAAAACCTGTCGGCCTTCGGGCACCACAGCAATGCCCATGCGTGCAATTTTGTCTGCCGTGAGATGGGTGACGTCTTGTCCATCAAAAAAAACTTGCCCGCCCTGAATCGATTTGAGTCCTAAGATGCTTCGGATCAAGGTTGTTTTTCCCATGCCATTGCGGCCAAGCAATCCCATCGACTCACCTGCCTTGAGGCTGAAGTCAATTCCAAACAATACCTGACTCTCTTGGTACGCCGATTGCACATTTTTTACTTGCAGCAAGCTCATGCGTTTTCCTCCCCCAAGTAAGCAGCAATGACCTGGGGATGATGTCTGATTTCTTGCGGTGTACCGGTTGCAATCAAGGCGCCGCTGACCAACACAGAAATTCTGTCTGCCAATCTGAACACCGCGTCCATGTCGTGTTCGATCAGTAAGATGGCGGATTGCTGGCGCAATTTAAGAATGAGATTCAAAATACGCTCAGATTCAACGGGGCCTGCGCCTGCCATGGGCTCATCGAGCAACAGCAATTTGGGCTGTGTGGCGACGGCCAACCCCAGTTCCAAAATACGTTGCTCACCATGAGCGAGTTCACTGGCGTGATGATGGGCGCGGGGTGCCAATCCCAGTTCATTCAGCAGGCTCATGGCCTTGTCGGTGAGTTCGGCTTCTTGCTTGACAGGCCGCCAAAAAGAAAAACTGTTGCCTGTTCGTGCTTGGATGGCAAGCGAGACATTTTCTAAGACGGTGAACGATTTGAACAGGCGCGTGATTTGAAATGAGCGAGCCAAACCCAGTCGGACACGCTCATGGGTAGCCATGGCGGTGATGTCTTGACCTTGAAACAAGATGTGACCGCTGTCGCTGGAAAGCAAGCCAGACAATTGCGCCACGAGACTGGTTTTGCCGGCGCCATTGGGGCCAATCAGGGCATGAATTTCATTCGGCAGAACTTGCAGATTGACATGGTCTGTGGCCAGCAAAGCGCCAAAGCTTTTGACCAAGTCTTGAATATCGAGCAAAGGCTGCTGGCTCATGCATGACCCTTTGTTTCAAGCTTTTTAGGCCGGTTGAAGAAGCTTGATAAGCCACGAGGCGCCAACAGCACCACCGCCAATAAAAACCAGCCGATATAGAACTGCCAATACACGGTGTATTCGGCGATCAGATCTTCCAAAATGAGCAAAACCAAGGCGCCCCAGAGGCCGCCCGACAGTGTGCCCACGCCGCCCAGAATCACCATGACCATCAAGGTGCCAGACTGTGTCCAGTGCATCAGGTTGGGACTGACGTAGTTTTGATGGTTGACCATCAAGGCACCTGCCAAGCCGCCCAATGTCCCTGCAATGATGAACAAAACCCATTTGTAGGTGTATGCCGGAAAGCCAATGGCGTCTACACGCGTGTCATCGTCGCGAATGGCCAGAATAACGCGGCCGAAACGCGATTTCATCATGCGCGAAATGATCACCAAGGTGAGCACCAAAACGAACAGCACGACAAAGTAAAAGGTCACATCATTTTTTAAATCAAGCCCCATGCCAAAGTTGGATCGCGACTTGATGTTCAAACCTTCGTCGCCACCATAGGCTTTGATGGAGTTCACCAAGTAGTAAATCATTTGCGCAAAAGCCAATGTGATCATGATGAAGTAAACACCGCGCGTTCTCAAAGAGATGGCGCCAATGACTGCAGCGGCCAGTGCTGAAACACCCATCGCCACCGCAAAGTTAAGCCAACCGCTCGTCACACCCTCTGTGATCATGATGCCCACAGCATAGGCACCAATGCCAACAAAGGCCGCATGACCAAAAGACACCAATCCACCAAATCCCAAAATGAGGTTCAAACTGCACGCTGCAATGCCATAAATCATCATGCGGCTGATCATGCTGATGTAATAGTCTTGGCCACGCGCATGCAACACCAAGGGCAGGGCAACGGCAAGTGCCAGCAACAAGGACCAAAGCCAAGGAGGAGTTTCGCGATTCATCTTGACCTTGCGCTAAGAGCGACCTGAGAACAGCCCTTGAGGGCGAACAAAGAGCACAACGGCCATCAAGAGATAGACCAAAATAGAAGCCACGGCAGGACCCGCTGCGCTCGCAAACTGGGGAGAGAAAATTTCACGAAATAAGTGGGGCAGCAGTGTGCGACCCATGGTGTCAACAAAACCCACCAAAATGGCACCCACAAAAGCACCCCAGACAGAGCCAATGCCCCCAATCACAATGACCACAAATGCCAAAATGAGGATGTTCTCTCCCATGCCAACTTGAACGGCAAGCAAGGGGCCCAGCATGGCACCCGCCACGGCGCACAGCGCGGCGCCGATACCAAAGACACCGGTGAACAGGGCTTTGATGTTGATGCCCATGGCCATGGCCATCTCACGATTGGAGGCGCCTGCGCGAACCCAAGCACCCACGCGAGTTTTGGTCACCAGCACAAACAACAACAAAGCAATGGCCAAGCCTACCGCGATGATGACCAAGCGGTAGCTGGGGTACAACAATCCAGGGAGTAATTGAACAGGCCCCGACAGGGTTTGAGGCGCTGAAAGGGCCAAATCAGAGCCCCAGATCATTCGAACTGAGTCATTGATGATCAGAATCAGTGCAAACGTGGCCAAGACCTGAGACAGGTGATCGCGTGCGTAAAGTGTTCTGAGAAGTGTGGCTTCCAGCAACATGCCCACCACGGCGGTGAGGCCCACTGCCAACAAGACCCCCAACAGGAATGACTGCGTCAATTGAACCAGCCAAGCCGCAAGAAAGGCGCCCACCATGTAAAGGGCACCATGGGCCAAGTTGATCATGTCCATGATGCCAAAGACCAGCGTGAGCCCAGACGCTAGCAAAAACAACATCAAACCAAATTGCAGGCCATTCAAGGCCTGCTCCAACATCAGAATACTGCTCATGGGGAGATTTTAGCCCCCCATTTACTTCATCGGGCAGTCTTTAACGTAGGCATCACCGTGGTTTGTCAAGACGGGTTGTCCAACGATGCGGTTGACCAAACGACCTTGTGAGTCTTTTTGGATTTCTCGCAAGTAGTAATTTTGGATGGGGTATTGGTTGGTGTTGAAGCGGAAATCACCCCGCACAGAATTGAACTTCACAGTCTTCAGCGTTTTGATCATGGCTTCTTTGTCTTCAATCTTGCCATTGGCTGCACGGACTGCGGCGTCAATCAGCAGGGCCGTGTCGTAGCCTTGCGCTGCGTACAAGGTGGGCAGGCGTTTGTATTCTTTTTCAAATTCGGCTACAAATTTTTTGTTGGCTTCATTGGGCAAGTCAAGACCCCAGTGCGCTGTGTCAAAAATACCAAGCATGTCATTGCCCACTGCGCGAATCACGTCTTGGTCGGAACCAAAGCCCGGCTGAATGAGGCGGATATCTTTGTTCAAGCCAGCTGCCATGAACTGTTTGATGAAGTTGATGCCCATGCCGCCGGGGAGGAAGGTGTAGACCACTTCAGGTTTTGCAGCACGAATTTCAGCCAGTTCTGCTGAATAGTCCAATTGGCCCAATTTGGTGTAAACCTCGCCAGAAACATTGCCTTTGAAAAAGCGTTTGAAACCAGCCAAGGAATCTTTGCCTGCTTGGTAGTTTGGTGCAAGCAAATAGGCGGATTTCACTTTGAGATTGGTGGCATATTGGCCTGCAGCCTCATGATAGGCATCGTTGGGCCATGAAACCGCAAAGAAGTAGGGTGTGCACTGTGCGCCTGCAATGGGCGAAGGCGCCGCATTGGGACTGAGGTAGATGGTTTTATTGTCCACCGCTTCAGGCAGGCCAGCCAACATGATGTTGGAAAACACCACGCCAGTTAAAAAATCAACTTTGTCACGTTTGACATAGCGCTCAAACAATTGTTTGCCCACATCGGGTTTGAATTGGTCGTCGGAAATAGAAACGTCGGCAGGCAAGCCTCCCAGTTTTCCACCATTGAGTTTCACGGCCAGCAGGAAGGCGTCGCGAATGTCAACGCCCAACGCCGCAGAAGGGCCGGACAGGGTGCTGACAAAGCCTATTTTTACTTTATCGGCAGCCAGGGCAGGTTGCATGGCCAAAGTGGCTGCTGCCGTCAGGGTGACAAGACTTTTAACTAGCGGAAAAGACATGGTGAACTCCTAATGAAACCGATAAAAAAAGAAAGAGCGCGCCCAAAGGGCAACTTGCCATTCTTTGCAGAAATCTAAGAGGATAGAAATCAGGGTTTTCCCGTTTTATCCGTCAACTCCTTAGCCAATCCATCCGGGTAGCCATGTGGCAATGCCTGGAATGAAAAAGACGGCAAGCAGCAATATCAAACTCATGACCACATAAGGACCAACCGCCAAGAAAATGTGCGCCATGGTGACGGAAGGCGGCGCGACACCCCGCATGGTCATGAGCAACAAACCGTGAGGCGGTAACAACAAGCCCAGTTGCATGCAAATGAGGAACATCACACCGAACCAAATGGGGTCAATTCCTAAACTGGTAACGATGGGCATGAAGATAGGCAAGGTAATCATCATCATGCTCACTTGGTCGACAAAGATGCCTAAGAAAATAAGGATGAGCATCATGCCGACCACGATCCATGCGGTCGACAGTCCTTGACCTGTGATGAACTGCACCAATCCGGTACTGGCGCCAGAGAATGACAGGATTTGGGCAAAGGTGGTTGCGCCCAAAATGATGAACAAAATCATGCCAGAGATGCCGGCTGTGCCTTTGAGAGATTTCAAAACGGCATCCCACTTCAAGGCTTTGTAGAAAGCGGCCAAAACCATGGTGGCAAAAGCGCCAAGGGCGGCACACTCAGTGGGCGTTGCCCAGCCCGCCGCCAAAGCGCCGACTACCACCCCAAAAATTGAAAGGGTGGGTAACACATAGGCAAAGAAAGGTTGCCAGCGGTCCCAGCCTTTGTGTTCAAGCACATTGGTTTCATTGGGTGCCAGGTGGGGGCTGATTCGAACCCGAATAATGATCCACGCCACAAATGAGATGGACAACAATAGACCAGGTAAAACGCCGCCAATCAGCAGTTTTGAAATAGAAATGCCTGACAGGGAACCCAGCAAAACGGTCAATGCTGAAGGAGGGATGAGCATGTCTACGGCGCCAATGGCCATGATGGGACCGGTGGCGATGGTAGGGTGGTAGCCCCTGGCGAGCATGACGGGCAACATGAGCGAGCCCAGCATGGCTGTGGTGGCAATGGTCGACCCAGAGATGGCGGAGAACACTGTGCCCGCCACCACGGCCACCACGGCCAAGCGACCGGGAACCCGCATGATGAGTCGTTCGACACCTTCAATGACTTTAAAGGCCAAACCCGTGTGAAACAGAATTTCACCCATCAGCACAAAGAGGGGGATAGGGGTTAAGGAGAAGGCCATGACCGAGCTCACACTGCTGCGAACCAACTGAACCATGCCCGGTTCGCCGCCCATGTAAAGCCATGCACCCACAATGTTGATGCCGATGAAGGTGAGGGCCACAGGCATGCCAATAAAGAGCAAAACCGTGGAGCCGCCTAACATCAGGCAAGCTGCAAATTGCCATGAGTTCATGCTGCGCTCACCGCGTCACTGCGAGGGCCGCGTTCGGCCAACCAAAGTCGGTGCATTCGAAACAGCATCTCAATGCTCAGCAAGGAAAACACCAGCGGCAAAGGTGCCAAAGACCACCATTCAGGGGTCACCAGTGTTTTGATATTCAGCGAGTTGGCGCTGTAACTGGCCCATGTGGCTTGAACACCATAAAAGCCCATGATCAGACAACACGCCAATCCCAAGATATCACCGACCCACTCGAATCCCCAAGCAACCCTTTTGGGAAGGGCTTGCAACACAATGTCGACACGAATGTGTTGACCCTGCCGCAAAAGCCAAGGCGCAACACTCAAAGTGACGGCATACAAAATAAATTCTGAAACCTCGTTGCTCCAGCCGATGCCTTGAGGACCTCCGCTGATTGCAAAGTTCCGCAAGGCCACGTCGGTCACGATGATGAGCATCATGAGCAACAACATCAGGCATCCGAACAAAGCCAGGGCTGCAATGAAGCGCCCATAGGCATCAGAAAGTTTGCCAATCATTTAGTGAACAAAGATTTGAACCTGCCTGCAACCTCTGGGCTCTGCTTCAATGCTGAAGTCCATGCGATGTCATAGGCTTTGTCTTTGAAAGCCTTTGAGCCTGCGGCATCAAAGGCAATGGTTTGAATGCCAGCTTTGGCTTGGCGTGCTGTTTCTTCTGTACCGTATTTCCCCCAAAAGGTATTTTCAGCTTCTAAGGCAAGCAACTGTTTTTGCAAATAGTTGCGCTGTGCATCGGTGAGCTTTTTGAAAGCAGGCAGGTTCATAACCAAGGAGACTTCGGCATCATAGAAACCGGGGTCAATGCGAAACTTTGTTTTTTCGTGCCAATTCAGATCGAAAATACCGCCAATGGGCCAACCATAACCATCTACAACACCACGCTCTAAAGCTGTATAAACCTCACCCGGTGGGGTGGTGATCACATTGGCGTTGAGGGCCTGAAAGAAATCGCGGTAAACCGGTGTGATGCGAATTTTCTGACCACTCAAATCGGCCTTGTCTACTTTTTTGTTGGTGTAAATGTGAAAGGGTTGGTTCTCAACCATTCGGGCCAAATACTGCATGTTGCCTTTATCGTTCCAGACCTTGTTGATGGCGTCAAAAGCGCCATTTTTGCGTTGTTCAGCCACTGGAATTTGGGTGAGTTTCAAAAAGTCAGCTTCAGGCATGACATTGGTATAAAAAGCGCCCGTGTTCAGGGCCATGTCGACCACACCAGTCTTCACTGCATTGCCGACCTCAAAAGTCGGAATAGCTTTGGGGCCCCCGATGAAATTGATTTGCAAGACCCCTTTGCCTTCAGCATTGACCTTGCTGATCCAAGGCAGCATGTGCTGAACATAGATGCCATTTTCTGCAAAGGCGCTGACCAATCGAAGGGTGACCTCTTGGGCTAAAACAGTTGCACTGCTAGAAGCCGCAAGGGCCAAAACCAATGCCGATTTAATGAGTTTTGTTTTCATGGTGGGTGTCTCCTGGTTTATGTTGTCAATCGAAATGGGGCTGTGAATCTGGTCAGTATCAGATTGCATGCAGTAAACCTTGAGCTTTCAAGCTTGTCAACAGTTCTTGTTCAGAATCGTCGCTGAGTGCAATTTTTTGAAGTTGTTGAAGTTTGATCGCGGCATCAGGTTCATTTTGAAATTGTGGCAGCGCCGTCATCAAGCGTTGGAAATTACGCCATCCCCGGCTGTGAGTATCGCCGTAGCCTTTGACCAATTGTTGGGCTCGAATCAATTGCAGTGCCAGTTTGTCATTGGTTTTCAGCAGGCCTGTGATTGAGTTTAACCATGCATTGATCCTTTGTTGTTCAACCCCATAGCGCAAAGAGTAAGGACGCGTCACGCGCAGTGAGGCAATGACGTACAACAGCAAATAACCCCTCAGTGAAGTAGTTTTCACAATGCGCCCTTGTTGAGTAAATCGACCCACCAGTTGGCGTGCCCATCTCGTTTGAAGCAACCACCGGCCCAAGGCGGCGGGCAGGGTGTCTGCAATTTCTTCCAAGCGCGGGTGCAAAAATTCGTTGATGTCTAGCAGTTGCTCAGTACTTTGCTTGACTTCTTGACTGACTCTGTCAAATCGAGACCGACGGATTTTCAGATCGGCCACGCGAACCGTGTCTTCATAACTCATCCACAAGGCCAGATGCCTTGCTGCTTCAGCCACAATCTCGTCGCCCAAGTCGTTGATCGGAGCGTTTTGGGTAAGCGGCACCAACCTGTCTAAATAAAGAGTGGCGTAGGTTTCACTTTGATAGTCAGATAAACGTGCAATGCCTGCCAAGAGGGTGGCATGCGCGGCGGGTCGAAACTCTGTCTGAATTCTGTGGGCCATGGCTTGAAGACGCGGGCCTACCCTTGCTTGCTTGGTCTGAGCTTCATCATCAGCTTGAGTCAGGACGTCGGATGGACTTGCCCCCAATTGACGTTGAGCTTCATTGAAAGCAGCGGCAAACGCTTGAAGACTTGACGCCACGCCGATGCCGCCCCTTTGAATGGTTTCTTCAAATTGCTGGCGTGTGAAGGGCAGTTGGCCAGAAGCTGCCAACGCGCCATACAAAGCGGGTCCAATCAAGCTGCCAAAATTTTCTGCCATGGCTGAAAAGTCAGCCGCGATGAACTGGTGAGCGGCCGCTTTGGCACCAGCCAGCAACTTGTCAGAGTCCATCCGCCCATCACCCATGGCAATGCGTTCTGTCATGGCATACACGCGGTGAGAAGATGTAATCAAGGTGGTGCGTTGTGGATTCACCAATCCGCGCTGAAGTGCGCGGCCCGCTTCCATCAATTCAGAGGCAAGCACAATGTCGACTTGACCCGGAAAGGGGCTGAGCGCGAAGACCGGTTGGCGTCCCTCAGGAATGCTGGTCTTGGCAAACATTTCAAGATAGTAAACAGTGGCGCCGGTTCGTTGAGCCACGCCTGGAACAGAAGTAGTTTGAGCCACAAAGCCATTGTGTTCCGCCAAATCGACCAGCCAGTCTGCTAGCACACCACCGCCTTCACCCCCCATCGCCAAAATGGCAATGGTGATGGCCCGAGATTGAGAATTAGTTGGGTTCATTTTTTGTCAATCAGGCCACGACCGTGATGCCCTCAAGTCGACGCTCAATTCGATTCTGCAGTCGGCCAATGACCCACTTGCGAATTTTTTCTTTGAACATGTCCCAAGCGCTGGGATTGTTGATGATTTCAGCGCGGTAAAAAGAAGGGCACAAAACTGCAGCGTGAGCCACTTCCCCGCACAACCCGCAGCCTACGCAGCTATCGGCCACTGCCGCAACCGGATCCGTTCGCAAGGGATCTGGATTGCCTTTGATACTGAGAGAAGGGCAGCCCGACAAGCGAATGCAGGAGTGGTCTCCGGTGCAGGTGTCTGGGTCAACGCCAAACTTTTCTCGCACAACACGCTCACCTTGCTTGATGCGTTGCTTAATTTGAGGCTTCACTCTCCGCTGGCGGTTTAGCATGCATTCACTTTGTGCCACAACCACTTTGGGCCCTTTGTTTTGCGTGGTCAAAGCATCGCGAAGGGCGCCTCGCATTTGATCAAGGCTGTAAGTGTTTGTGACGGTCTTGACCCAGTCCACCCCCACGCCTTTCACAGCTTTTTCAATCGGATTGTTGGTGTTGCGAATGGGGTTGACGGCTTTGGAAGACAAAACGTCTTGGCCACCTGTCGCTGCTGAATAGCCATTGTCAACCACCAATAAAACATTGTCAGTTTGATTGAAAACCGCATTGCCTACGCCGCTGGTCAGTCCGTTGTGCCAGAAACCACCGTCGCCCATGATGGCCATTGTGCGGTGCTCGGTTTCTGGCGTGTTGAAGGCTGAAGCGCCAGCCCAACCCAGTCCATAGCCCATGGTGGTGGCGCCGATGTTGAAGGGCGGCAGAATAGAAAAGAGGTGACAACCTATGTCGCAGCTGATGTGCCGCGGCCCCAGTTCTTTTTCTAAGAGTTTGATGGCTGTGAAGATAGGGCGCTCAGGGCAACCGGTGCAAAAAGAAGGAGGGCGCGGTAGTACCTGGGCTGTGGCATCTGCAACAGCTTGAATCATCAGGGCAGTGCTTTGAGCGGGTGGTTCAGCTGGCGCTGCCTCGTTCAACAAGGCGGGTGCATAAAGTTCAACGAAACTTTTCACACCCTGCAAAAGGATGCCGCCTGTGTATTCGCCCGCCATGGGCAAAAACTCTTTGCCATGGACGCGCGTTTGCAAATCAGCTTTGCGCAAGATGGCGTGGATGTTTTGCTCGATGAAGTCAGGTTGTCCTTCTTCCACAATGAGCATCCCGCGCTTGCCTGTGCAAAAAGTTTTGAACTCAGCGTCCACAAGTGGGTAGGTCACATTCAAAACATAAAGCGGAATTTGCGATTCACCAAAGGCATTGGCCAAGCCCAATACTTCCAGCGCGCGGAGGACGCCGTTGTACATGCCGCCTTGCATGACAATGCCAAAGTCTTTGGCTGAGCTTGAAAAAAATTCATTGATCTGATGATCTTGAATGAATTGGACGGCAGCTGGCCAACGATCTTTCACCTTTTCTTGTTCGTGCAAGTAACTCGATGGTGGTAGCACAATGCGATTTACATCGCGTTTAGGATGTTCAATGGCATCCTTCAAGGTGAAGGCAGGGCGCACATTGTCTTTCGTTGGAAAGTGGCCATGCACATGACAGGCCCGAATTCTCAGTTCCAACATCACAGGGGTATTGCTCGCCTCAGACAACTCAAAGCCTTTTTCCACGGCTTTGACAATGCTGGGCAAATTGGGCCTGGGGTCTAGCAGCCAAACCTGAGATTTCATAGCAAATGCATGTGAACGCTCCTGCATGATGCTAGAGCCTTCGCCATAGTCCTCGCCCACGATGAGCATGGCACCGCCTATGACCCCTCCCGAAGCTAAATTGGCCAGGGCATCGGACGCCACATTGGTGCCCACTGTTGATTTAAAGGTCACTGCGCCGCGAAGCGGGTAGTTCACAGAGGCTGCCAAGGTGGCGGTAGCGGTGGCTTCCGAGGCGCTGTGTTCAAAGTGGACGCCCAATTCCGACAAAATGTCGTTAGCGTCGGTCAGGACGTCCATTAAGTGTGAGATGGGAGCACCTTGGTAGCCGGCGACGTAAGACACGCCGGATTGAAGCAAAGCCTTGGTCACCGCCAAAATACCTTCGCCGTGAAATTCTTCGCCGGCACCTAGCTTGAGTTTTTCGACCTCTGCAAGGAATGAACGTTCAGCCATTTTGCCTGTCCTTTTTCAATGAAATCGAGCGTGAATTCACAATTTGAATCAATTTAGGGCAGTTTTTTACATTCGGCAAATGGATAAATCGAATGTTGTCCATTGGTTTCGTGAATAATAAGGCCTAACCCTGAGGAGGTAAATGGTGTGAATTTTCGACAACTTGATCTCAACCTTTTGCGTGTTTTGGCGGCCATTCACCGAACTGGCTCGGTCACTTTAGCGGGCAAATCCTTGGCCCTGTCTCAACCTGCCACCAGCAATGCGCTGGCACGCTTGCGTGATTATTTTGAGGATGAGTTATTTGTTCGCGCGCCGACAGGACTCAAAGCCACAAGATTGTGCGAGCAGTTGGCAACGGATGTGCATGAGCAATTGCTGGCCATGGAGTCTATTTTGGTGGGACGCCAAGACTTTGAGCCTGTCCGATCCGAAGTGCATTGGAAAATATCCTTGTCTGATCTGGGCGAAATGATGTTTTTGCCAAGCTTGGCAGCAGCTTTGCGGGCTGAGGCTCCGCATGCCCGCTTGTCTAACATTTCAGTCAACGCGGCTCAAGTGACTGCTGCACTAGAGTCGCGCGAGATTGACTTGGCATTGGGCATCTTGGCGCCTGAGCATCGCGGCATTCGCTCAGAGTTGTTGTTCCATGAACGGTACATGGCGGTGACGTCATTCGATTGGAAGCCCTTGAGCGGCAGAGTTGGCAAAACCTTGAGCTTGGACCAACTCAGGCAGTCTGGCTTTGCAGTGGCATCACCCACCGCCACATTTCATGGCAGTGTAGAAAAAATGTTGTCAAAAATGAAGTTAGAAGATCGAATTGTGCTGCGCTCAAGGCACTTCAGTGCCATGCCCGATATTGCGCGGCAAACAGATTTGATTGCAATCATTCCGGAGATGTTTGTACGTGAATTGCAATTGCGTCAAGACCTTCGTATTTGGGACATCACCGACGCCCCAGTCTATGAGGTGCGAATGGTTTGGCACAAAAGTACCGACAACGACTCGCGTCATATCTGGGTTCGAAATCTCATTTGCAAGTTATTCAAACGAATTGGTAAAAACGTTGGGAAAAATTGACATCTTTGATTTTTATTTGGCTGCTTCTTGGTAAACAATTTTCCCACCCACCATGGTGAGTTTGGAATGAATGTTGGCCATTTTTTCAATAGGCACAGTGAGGTAGTCGTCGCTTAAAACGGCTAAATCAGCCAATTTTCCTAACTCCAGCGTGCCGCGTTTGGCTTCATCGTGTGCAAGCCAAGCGCTGCCCGATGTGTACATTTTCAAGGCTTGCATCCGTGTTGGAATTTCTTCATTGCCACGCAGCTTTCTTCCTGATGCCGATTTACCATCCAACATCCAACGCAGTGCAATGAAGGGGTTGTAGTCAGCTACACGATGCGCATCAGTGCCAGCACCAATTTTGATGCCCATTTTGAGGGCTGTATTGATGGGGGGCATGCGCTCCAGGTTCTTTTCGCCATGACGGTGCAGTGCTTTGTCCCCATCTAAATACATGGCATCTTGCATGGCCCAGCCAACCCCAAGCGCCTTCATGCGGTTGAATGTGGCCTCAGTGCCATTGTTCAAATGGGCAATAGACCAACGGAGTTTGGCAATTGGAATTTCTTGGTTGACCTTTTCAAATACTTCTAGCAGGGATGCCGCCGATGCATTTTCTTGCCAATGCTGAGTGAGTGTGTAGCCATTTTGAGCAGCCCATCTTGCGACTTCGTACAATTTGGCTTGGTCTGCAGGTGTGGCTTTGTCATTGTTGTACATGCTGAAAGTGACGCGCTCGCCGATGCCGTTAAAGCGCAGCATGTCATCGCCAAATTTCATGGGCAAAAGTTGCGTCAACTCCTTGAACTCTTCAAATTCTTTGTTGGGCTTTTGCGCGAAGTAGCTGTAATTTACCCGCACAGTCAACTTGTTGTTGCGCCAAACATTGAAGAGGGGCGCGTATTCAGATGGAGCCATGTTGAAGCCTCCTGGATCGATCACGCCTGTTACGCCCACACGGTTGAGTTCGCCAAAGAATTTTTGCGTGCCATTGACTTTGTCGTCAAAGGTGGGTTTCGGTAATTTGTCAAACAGGGGAACAATCCCCCCCAGAATGGCCCCCGTGGGTTTCCCATTGGCATCAAGCTGAAACTTTCCGCCCCCAGGCAAATCAGTTTCTGATTGGATGTTTAAAACTTTGTAGGCTGCAGGCGTGAGCATCACCCATTCATACATCCACTGAACATACACCGGATTGTTGGGCGCAGCTTGAATGAGCTCTTCCTGAGTGGGCCGGCGTCCTTCTTTGAATTGCTCTTCAGTCCAGCCACCTGCCACGATGAGCCAATCACCTGGTTGAGCTTGCGCTGCAGCTTGTTTGAGTTTGCTGAGCGCCGCATCGATCGAGGTGAGGCCAAACCAATGAACTTCTTTGCTGTAACTTAGCGCTGCACGGATGGCATGCATGTGGGAGTCAATCAAGCCTGGAATGACTGTTTTGCCTTTTAGATCGATGATTTGCGTATTCGGGCCTTGCCAAGATTTCATGTCACTTGATTTGCCTAGGGCCACAATTTTTCCATCTCGAATAGCCAGAGCCTGAAAGATGTTTTCTTTCTCGTTTGCGCTGATGATCTTGCCTTGGGTCAGGATGATTTCTGCGGGTTGGGCCAAAGCGGTCGTGGTGCTAATGAAAGCGAGAGTCAAAAGGCTGAGGGAATTGAGTTTCATGTTGGCACTTGTGTGTTGAGAACCGACTCACTATCGCTGTTTGAAACTTTGCCCTGTATAGGAGTAACCCTAGTCTTGAGAATGGCTGCAGTGGAATTTGGTTTTCAGATTCCCGAAAGCAACTTTTTTATTCAGAGAAAATCTGCAACCTGACCTTGCGCTAAGTTTGCACTCGAAATTAAATGTCGATATGATGAAATTTAAATAGATAGACAATTAAAAATTGTCGCTGGGGTCTTGCCCATTTTTTGCTAAAGGACTTCGATGAACATTTCTTCCAACATGGCGCCGCAAATTCTTTCAGGTAAATTGGCGTTAGTCACAGGTGCAGGGCAGGGCAATGGTCGCGCCATTGCACTTGGACTCGCAAAAGCGGGCGCTCAGGTTGTCGTCACCGACATCAATACAGACGCTGTTCAAAAAGTTCAAGATGAAATTCGTGCTGCCGGAGGCGATGCATGGGCTTATGTTCTTGATGTCACATCGATTGAAGCTTGTTACGCATTGGCTGCAAAAGTGGGCGCTGCCCAAGGCCAACTTGATATTTTGGTGAACAACGCGGGTGCCATCATTCGCGAAGGTGTTGACAGTCCTCAAGTGCACGACAATTTTAGAAAGATCATGGACATCAACGTGAATGGCACTTTCAACGTGACGCATGCTTGGATGCCTGCACTTCGTTCTACTCAAGGTAGCATCATCAATTTGGGTTCGATTGCTTCCTTTACAGGGCAACCAGGATGCGCTGGCTATGCACCTTCCAAAGGGGCTGTTAAGTTGTTAACTCAGTCCTTGGCCATTGAGTTGGCCAAAGATGGGGTACGCGTCAATGCCATTGCACCTGGGGTGATTGAAACCCCCCTCACCACACTTACTCGATCGAATCCTGCCAGTATGCAGAAGTTCATGTCCCGTACCCCCATGGGCAGAGTAGGACAGCCTGAGGAGTTGATCGGGCCCGTCATATTTCTCGCGTCTGAAATGTCGGCCTATGTCACTGGCATCACCATGTCGGTCGATGGCGGTTTCATGGCTTCTTAGTTGCACTTTTCATCAGTTTGGAATTTAGTTCAATCCCCATTCACAGATGATAATAGGGGCATGTCGAACGGCACCTCCTCACCTCCTCAGATCATCCTCTGCACTTTGAATGCAAAGTACATCCATGCTTCACTGGGTTTGCGTTATCTGCTGGCCAATATGGCGCGTCATGGCAGTCAGGCGTTGGCTGAGAAAACACGTTTGGTGGAATACACCCTCGCACGCCCCATTCAGGACATGGTGTCTGATTTGCTTGCCACTTTGGGAGACGAAAAAGCAGGTGCGACTCAGGTCATTGGTTTCGGTGTCTACATTTGGAATGTGATTCAAACCACAGAGCTGGTTCGCCAGCTTCAATTGAAACGACCCTCCTTGAAGGTGGTTTTAGGCGGGCCTGAGGTCAGTCATGAGACAGAGTCACAGGAAATTGTGAAATGGGCTGATCACGTCATCACGGGCTGGGGGGATGTGAGTTTTCCTAAATTGTGCTTGGCATTGATCCATGGTCCCAAGCCGCTCATGAAGGTGATTCAAGGCGAGCAAGCTCCCTTGGATCAAATTGAATTGCCCTACAGTCATTTCACAGACAGCGATTTAGCGCACCGTTTGCTTTATGTCGAAGCGTCTAGGGGCTGTCCCTTCAAATGCGAGTTTTGCCTCAGTTCGTTAGATAAAACTGCCTGGGCCTTCGAACTCGAGTCGCTGCTGGCTGAGCTTCATACGCTCTACCAACGTGGCGCAAGAAATTTCAAATTTGTAGACCGAACTTTCAATCTCAAAATTGATGCGTCTGTTCAAATTCTCCAATTCTTTTTAGATCGTTTGAATGAAGATTCTTCTAAAGGAATGTTGGTTCATTTTGAAGTCATTCCAGATCATTTGCCGGATCGACTCAAGCACTTGATCGCTCAGTTCCCGCCCGGTGTTTTGCAGTTTGAAGTGGGCATTCAAAGTTTTAATACAGAGGTGCAGCAGTTAATTTCAAGACGTCAAGACAATGTGCAGACAGAGGCTAACCTGCGTTGGTTGCTTTCGAATTCCAATGCTCATTTGCACACTGATCTTATTTTTGGATTGCCCGGTGAGTCCATTGAAAGTTTTGCTCAAGGTTTTGATCGCTTGCTTGACATCGGCCCGCAAGAAATTCAACTGGGCATTTTGAAACGCTTGCGAGGGACGCCCATCTCAAGGCATACCGAAGCCCACGGCATGGTGTACGACATTCAGCCACCGTATGTGGTTCTGGAATCCAAGGTGGTGAATGCACATGACATGAAACGCTTTTCTCGGATGGCCAAATATTGGGACTTGGTGGCCAACTCGGGGCGCTTTAAAAAATCTCTCCCTCTTCTTTTGGTCCATCGGTCGTCGACGTATTCATCGTTTTGGGCATTCATGCATTTCTCTGATGCTCTTTGGTTAAGCACCGGCAAAACTTATGGGTTGACACCCGAGGATCTGGTGGATGCTGTGTTTGATTACCTCACTCAGGCTTGGGGTCTTCAACCCGAAGAAGTGAGGCCTGTATTGTTGGCTGATTATTTGGAAAGCGGCGCGCGAGCAAGGCCTCGTTGTTTGGCCTCAGAACAACTGCCCTTGGGTGGCAATCAACGCCACGCGGCAGGCCCCGCGTCTCAGATGGTTCAGCGTCAAAGCTTGAGAGAGCGTCAGAATCGGCATACTTCGGCTTGAGGATCTTCAGTCAGAGCACTTCAAAAAATCGCATGACAACTCGATCGGGTTGCCTTGCACCAGTTCCTATAAATAGCCTCTCGCTGATCCAAGACAGCGCTTTGGAAGCAGTTTCAAATTGAGGTGTGCATCGAAAATAAACCTGCTGAGGGTCCACCACTTCACCGCGTATCAATCGTGCCATCACATCAGGCGATGCAGTTCGAACCGCGCGATTTAGAACAAAGATCAGGTCCCCAGCGTCGGTTTCTAGAACATACCGGGCATCGAGTTCGGCCAGTCCTTGGTTCACAATCATTTGGAAATCAGCGCCGCCACGAAGCACACGGGCCGTCCAGCCTTGGCCCTGAACATCGCCCCCCAATATAGGAATGACGCGGCGCTGCCCGTGCACTGTCACGCCCACCTCTTGAGGCTTGTCAACTTGAACCGAGAGATCGGCAAAAAATTTGAGTTCTGGTGTCGGTAATGAATTCATGGGATGAGCCTAACTTAAATGGAAGGGGTCCTCAATGGGGGAAACTTGGGAGGCTTAGACGTCAGTTTCTCATTTCTCAATCATGAAAATATTGTCTAAAGAGTTCAAATCTGATTAACATGTCTTAAAGTTTGAAGGAGACCAGCATGAACAGCTACGATGTACAAGAGTGCGGATGCCCATTAAAGCACTATGTTCGCGACACCCCCACGCCCACAGGTTCCGAAGTTTTACTGCGCGTGTTGGCCGCTGGTGTATGCCACAGCGATGTGCACTTTTGGGAGGGCGTTTACGACTTAGGGGGTGGTAAACAGCTGAAACTGGCTGATCGGGGGCTGAAGTTGCCCTTGACCATGGGCCATGAGAACGTGGGTGAAGTGGTGGCTTTTGGACCCGATGTGAAAGATGTCAAGGTGGGCGATCGCAGATTGGTCTACCCCTGGATTGGCTGTGGCAAGTGCGGCGTTTGTTTGCGAGGTGAAGAAAATTTATGCCTTACACCAGGCTTCATTGGTGTTCATCGCCCTGGAGGCTACAGCGATCATTTGATCGTACCGCATTCAAAGTACTTGTTTGATTGCGGCGCATTGTCTGCAGAAAATGCAGCCCCCTTGGCTTGTTCAGGGTTGACCACTTACAGCGCCATCAAGAAAATCGGCCCTCTCGTGAAAGATGAACCTATTTTGATTTTGGGGGCGGGTGGACTGGGCCTGATGTGCATCGCCCTGCTCAAAGCCATGGGAGGCAAGGGCGCTATCGTGGCAGATATCGATCCTGTCAAGCGTGAGGCAGCACTCCAAGCAGGTGCCATAGCCGTGGTAGACCCCCTTGAAGCGGGTGCTGCACAAAAAGTCATTGCAGCAGCCAAAGGCAGTTTGTGGGGGGCCATTGATTTGGTGGGTGCGCCCAGTTCATCGCAGTTGGGTCTGGACTGCTTGGTCAAGGGTGGCAAGTTGGTCATTGTGGGCCTGTATGGTGGCGAAATCACCTTGTCCTTGCTGCTCATTCCTATGCGTGCCATCACCCTTCAAGGCTCCTACGTGGGAACGCCGGGCGAGTTGAAAGAACTGATTGATTTGGTTCACAAACGGCGGGATGCTTTTGTGCCGACTACCACAAGGCCATTGTCAGAGGCCAATGCGGCTTTGAATGATTTGAAAGCAGGGAAGTTGATTGGTCGAACGGTCTTGATACCCTGAATGAGTAGGCCCTCTCAGACGGGTGTTTTCCCTGACTATTCATGAATTCGGTTGACTCATCGTCCGAGTATTCCTACCCTTACACCTGTAGTCAAATTGGAGTCAGGGATGTGGTTGAGAAATTGTTGGTATGTCATTGCTTGGGATCACGAAATTCCCGAGGCCAGTGACCTTAAGTTATTCACCCGCAAGGTTTTGAACGAGCCCATTTTGGTCTACCGAACCAGCGCTGGTGAGATTGTGGCGATGAGTGACAAGTGTTGTCATCGTCACGCGCCTTTGTCAGAAGGCAGGCGAGAAGGTGACAACGTCAGGTGCGGATACCATGGCCTATTGTTTGATGCAACAGGCCAATGCAAGGAAGTACCGGGCATGGACAAACCGCCCGCCAAAGCCTGTGTCAAAAAATACCCATTGGCTGTTAAAAATAAATGGGTTTTTGTTTGGATGGGTGATGCTGAAAAAGCTGACGAAGCCATGTTGCCCGACAATTTCTCTTGTGATCACCCGGATTGGGTCAATGTGCCTGGCTACATGCATTACGACACGCCCTATTTGCTCATTGCCGATAATTTATTGGATTTTTCGCACCTGAGTTATGTCCATGCCAATACGTTGGGTGGCAGTGTGGCCATTGCCCTGTCCAAGCCGACGGTTGAAACGATTGAAAGCCAAGGACAACGTGGCGTGAAGGTGTCGCGGTTTATTCCAGATGTGCCTGCGCCACCTTATTACACTCGGTTCAGAAATTTCGATTCCAACTTAGATCGCTGGTTTATTTACGATTTTTTATTTCCCTCTACCTTGCTGATGAATTCTGGAGGACGACCCGTTGGGGATGCACCAGACGACAACAGCAGGGCTGTTGTGAATCACAGTTGCCAAACATTGACGCCAGAAACTGAAACTTCGACGCATTATTTTTTCCAGCAGTCGCACAGGGCTACGTTGAAAGATGAGTCTGTGCGCCACAACATGTACAACACTTTATTGGAAGCCTTCAATGAAGATCGTGACATGATTACAGCGCAATTCAATAACTTGAGCAGCGATGCACTTGAGCAGATGCTCCCCCTTCATTTTGATACCGCACTTGTTCGTTTTCGAAAAATGCTCAAAGAAGCAGTCGACGCAGAACAATGAAATTCCTTACTTTCTTTTCACAATCCTTGGAGACATTCATGAAACCCATTCAAAAATCAATTCAAAAACTCAAGGCTACTGCAGTGGGTGCACTGCTCCTGACAAGTCTTTCAGCTTGGGCCGATATCAGTGTGGGGGTAATCTTGTCATTGACAGGCCCTGGCGCTTCACTGGGCATCCCTGCAGAGCAGATGATGAAACTTTGGCCGGCTGAACTGGGTGGACAAAAAACAAAGTTCACCATTCTGAACGACAACTCTGATTCCAGTACAGCGGCCAAAAGTGCCATGCGTTTGATCACAGAAGAAAAAGTTGACCTGATCATTGGTTCATCGACAACACCCACTTCCTTGGCTGTGGTCGAAGCTGCTGGCAATGAAAAGGTGCCTGTCATTAGCTTGGCAGGGGGTGGCGCCATTGTGATGCCGCAAGAGGGCGTTAGGAAGTGGGCATTCAAGTTATCGCCTACTGAGTCAATTTCTACCAACCGCGTGCTTGACCATATGGTGAAAGACAAACTTAAAACCATTGCCACCATTGGTGTTGCTACCAGCTATGGTGATGGCTTTTTGAAAGTGGTTGAATCTCTTGCGCCAACCAAAGGAATCAAACTTGTAGCCAGTGAAAAGTACAACGCGAACGATCAGAGTGTGACATCGCAGGTGCTTAAAGTTTTGACAACCAATCCAGATGCTGTTTATATTTTGAGTCTGGGCACCCCTGGCGCGCTGCCGCACATTGAGCTCATTCAGCGCGGCTATAAAGGCCGTATTTACCAAACGCAGGGCGTAGCTAATGCAGATTTTTTAAGAGTGGGTGGCAAAGCTCTGGACGGAAGTTTCATCACAGTGGCGCCAGTTTTAGTAGGTGATCAGCTGCCTGACAGTTCTCCTATTAAAAAGATTGCTGTCGAATTTCTCAAGAAATCGGACGCTGCTGTGGGTGTTCAAAACAGGTCCTTGTTCGGTGCAACAGCATGGGATGCGCTGCTGATTGCCGATCAGGCGACGCGGAATGCGCTCAAAACGAGCAAGCCCGGAACGGTTGAGTTTCGCACCGCCATTCGCGATTCCATTGAGCAATTGAAAAACTTTGTGGGCACAGAAGGTGTCTATAACATGTCACCCCAAGATCACAACGGCGTGGATGAGCGAAGCCAAGTCATGATCAAGATTGAAAATGGAAAATGGGTTTACCAGCCTTGATTAAGTGACAGTCGCCTCATCGGTGCGGGTCGCCCCTTTGTTGTCTCTCCAAGAAAAGCTCAATTTGTCACCGGCTTTACCGCCTTTGATCACGAATTGAAGGTAAGGATTCTTAGAGACAGAGGGGCCAAATTCAGCGGAAAACATGAATCTTCCGTTGAGTGTGGCTGTTAACTCTTGGATGAACCAACTTGGAATTATTTTTCCTGCAGCATCTTTGCGTTGACCGCTTTCCATCTCGTGACTCATGAGAATACGAACCGTGGTTTTGTTCCCAAGTGCTTGGGCGCGTATTTTTGTGGCTTCTGTCATGTGTTTTTAGCCTCCACAGCCACCCAGTGTCACTTTGACTTCTTTTTTTGTGTAAAGAGCCCGACCATCTGACATTACAGCGACTGCGTAAACCTCTGAGGTTTGACTCATTTTGGCGCGTGTTGAAAAGTTGGCCTCAACCCACTCGCTGACTTGAAAAGAAGCCGATAGGCTGGAAGGATTTTTTTCAATCAAGAGAAGTATTTTGCGCACGCCTGGCAAGGACGTGCTGACACCGAGTGCCACTGCAGCGCCATTTTCGGCATAGTCTGGCGCTGTGATCAGAATATCTTTGCTTTCTGAAATGACGCTACCACCTTGAAACTTGATGGCTTCATTCACAGATTTGGTTTCAAAGGCGGCTTGGTTGTAGGCAGCGTGTGAAAGCTCTGAATAGCCAGCAGCAGCGAGCAAACCAGCCAGCGACGTGAGCTGTTTCAAATGAACCCGGCGGTTGTGATTTGATGCGAGTATAGGCATAGCGGTCCACATAAGTGATTTCATCAAACCACGCTTTATGCCAGTGTATCTGCCCAAATATTGCGAGCCCAAGCCATGGCGTAATGGCCTTCAAGGGCACTGGCCTCGCTTGACAAGCCACCAGAACCTGGAATGGTGAGCATTGTTTTCTTTTCTGCGTCGTAAGCATGCACACTGGCAACATGCACCACATGTTCAGCGCTTACAAAACTGTAGCAAGTGTTGTTGTAGATCGGCAAGGAATTGGGCTCTTTGCCTGACAATAAAGCCACCACCGCCGCTGCACAAGTTTTGCCATGTTGATTGGCCATGTGACCCGATTTGGGCATGGCTGGGGCAATTTGAATGGCGTCACCCAAGACATGAATATTTTTTGCGACTTTGGATTCGAAGCTTAAAAAGTCAACCTCACACCATCGCTTGTTCGCAGTGGCCAATCCTGTCTTGACAGCAATTTCACCCGCTCGCATGGGGGGAATGACGTTGAGGACACTGGCTTTCACATCATCTTGAAATTCAAACTTCAAAGTGTTGGTTGCAGCATCCACATCCATGGCATTGTGTTTGCCATGGTATTCGACGATGCCCTTGTAGCGTTCAGCCCATGCTTTTTTAAACAAAGCGCCTTTTGAGGTGACGTCGTCATTCGCATCAAAAATAAGAACTTTGCTTTTGGGCTTGGCCTTGCTGAAATAGTCAGCCACTTGACAAGCACGCTCGTAAGGTCCCGGAGGGCAACGGTAGGGTGCTAATGGGATTGACATGGCATAAACACTACCATCGGGCATGGCCTCGAGTTGACGCCGCAGTGCCACTGTTTGAGCGCCAGCTTTCCAAGCATGCAATATTTTGTCTTGTGCACCAGGTTTGTTCAAACCAGGCAAGGTATCGAACATAAAGTCAACCCCCGGTGAGAGGATCAAGCGATCGTAAGTAACTTCAGCGCCACCCGCTAATCTGACTTGTCTCTTTTCTGGGTCAATTTGGGTGACATAGTCTTTAATGAGTTTGACGCCATGACGCTTGACCAGGTTGTCATAGGACGTGGTGATATCTGCAATGGTCTTGCTTCCACCAATGACAAGGTTAGAAATGGGGCATGAAATAAAACTGGGGTTGGGTTCAATGAGGGTGACATCAATGCCATAGTTTGACCACATACGAACGTATTTGGCTGCGGTAGCTCCACCATAGCCGCCACCCACCACCACGACTTTAGCGCTGCTGTTTGAACCGAATGAGGCGCATCCTGAGAGCAAGCTCATGGCGCCAAAGGCTGATCCTGTCCCTGCGCCTTGAATAAATTGACGACGTTTCATGACCACTCCTTATTTTTTCTGTACGGCAAAGTAGGCTGCGATAGAGACAATTTGCGCGTCACTGTAGCCTTTTGCGAGTTGGTGCATCAAGGTTGCGGGTCGGCGGCCCGCCTTAAAGTCCTGCATACTTTTGACGATTTCATCTTTGTTCATGCCAGCCAGAGCCACCATTCCCACTTCAGCCCGGCCGTCTGTACCATGACAACCGGCACAGCCAGCTGCCCAGCTTCTGACTTGCAAGGGATCGGGGGAATGAGATTGTGCATTGGCTGTTGTGAACAAACACAATAAGCTGGCGGCCAATGTCAAAGCAAGAAGGGGCGTATTTTTCATAATGGGCAGGTTTCATGCAAATTGACAATTTGCAAGTGATAAGAAAAAGGACTGGGTATTATTTCAGATAAAGTACTTTTCTTCCAAGAACAGTTTGTGCATATGCATATAGGTTTCCAGTTATTTGGAGGCATATGTTTGTTTGCAGAAAGTCCTTGCAATAAATGCTCTATTTTTTGTAATGTGTTCTAAAAGTTCATGTTGTAAATTGAAACAATACCAGGTCTTTTATTGCGCTTTAATTTGTGCCTCTGGAATTAGCTTTGCCCATTTCTCGTATTCTCTGTTAATGACTTGTCCAAATTGCTGTGCAGTTGCAAATTCTGGCTGAATTCCTTGTGAAGTTAAAGTTGAAACAACCTCTTGAGTTTGTAGTGATTGTTGAATCGTTTTTTGAAGAATATCAATGATTGTCTGTGGGGGTTTTCCGCTGCTTAGGAATCCGAAATGACCGACTACATCAAATTCTGACATTCCAAGCTGCCCAAAGGTTGGAACTTCTGGAAAATCATCTAGTCTTTTATCTCCCGTAATTGCGAGTGCACGAAGCCGTCCGGATTTAATCAGAGGTATCGCAGCGACGTTGTCAATTGCAACTTGAACATGCCCTCCTACTAGCGCAGTCATTCCCGGACCACTTCCACTGAACGGAACATGGGTCATTTGTATTCCGGCTTGGCGCATAAATAGTTCCATCGCTAAATGCGGTGCGCTTCCTACACCTGAAGAGGCATAGCTTAATTTTCCAGGATTGTTTTTAGCATACTTAATAAGGCTCGAATAATCTTTGATGTCGGAAGATGTCGGTGCTACCAACCAATACCTTAAGGTTCCAATTTCTGCTAAAGGTTGAAAACTCCGCAGTGAGTCATATTTCAGATTGGGGTACAAAAATGCACTGGAAGTATGTTGCATTGCGTTCACCAAGACCAGTGAGTATCCATCGGGTGCTGAGGCAGCTACGTTAGCGATTCCAATGGTTCCGCCAGCTCCAGGCCTGTTTTCAATTATGACTGGCTGGTTGAGTAATTCCGACATTCTCTTTCCAATGACACGCGCAATAACATCAGTTGCACCTCCAGGTGGGAAGGGGACAACTAACCGTAATGGTTTGCTTGGAAAATCTTGCGCAATGGCGACATTGATTCCAATTGCATCGATGCCACTTCCTAGAGCTAGGTAGTTTAAAAATTGACGTCTTTTCATACAGGGGCTCATTGAATTCTTCCTCATCATGGTTTACTTATGTGTAGTTCAATTTCAAACCAGGGGTAGGCCAGTCAACTTCAACCAATCGTCCTGCATATGACTGAGTGATGTAGGCTTTTTGCATATTGTGACTTCCCCAGCAAATATTTGTGGTGTGTGTATCACCATCTATGGAAATGAATGTCGAGGGTTCTCCATTGACAGGGCAAACTGAAATTCCACCTCGATCTAAATTTGCGACGCAGACAGCACCATTTTCTTGAACTCCAAGAGAATCAAATCTTGCATAGACAGGAGATAAATGAATCAACTTTCCGCCATGAGGTGATGTGTGTGATGCGTTTGGTGGAGTTTTTACTTCTCCAGGACCGATCAGATCCCAAGCCCACAAGCGTGCAGTTTCGGTTTCAGCAACATAGAGAGTTCCACCATCTGGTGAGAGGCCAATTCCATTGGGTCTTGAAATTGGAAAAATGACTGGCCATCCTCCAGATCCGTCTGCTTTGGCATAGAAAACTGTACCTCGGTCTGAATCCGTTGCTCTTGTTTTGCCTGGATCAGTGAAATAAAACCCGCCGAAACTGTCAAAAACCAAGTCATTCGCCCCTCTGATACGTTTGCCATCAATGTGATCGTACAAAACATCAAATTGCCCAGTCTCTATATTCACACGTTCAATGCGACCTGATTGATAGCTATCAGGTTGACCATGGTTGACCCATGCTCCGTCAGCGCGTTGCCGGAAATCCAATCCCCCGTTATTGGTTACATAGCAATGGCCATCCGGACCCATGGCTGCTCCATTCGGTCCGCCTCCTAGATTGGCAACAATTGCTTTATTTCCATTTGACGAAATACGTGTCAAGGTTTGTCGTCTAATCTCAACAACCAGCCAACTTTCATCAGGTAACCATATCGGTCCTTCTGGAAACCACAGATCATCAGCTATTAATTTTGTTTTCATAAAATTAGTCTAGGGTTGGGATGCCTACTTTGGTAGCTAATTCCTTCAACCTTCGAATTTCGTCCAAATATCGGGATGAAGATTCCTCAATTGTTTTTTGAACTGGTTCTGCGCCACCCCGTCTGAAAGCTGAAATAACTTCAGGTTTAGATGTGATCTCATTCAGTGCAGTATTGAGTTTTCGCTTGACTGCCTCAGACGTATTTCCTTGAACATAGACACCAAAAAAACTACTGTAGACATATTCGGGCATCCCAGCTTCACGTGTGGTTGGAACATCCGGGATGTCAAATTGCCGCTTTGGCCCTGTGACTGCTAAAGCCTTAAGTTTTCCAGAATTTAGAAATTGAATAATTCCAGGGGTATTGATAATGATGAAATCAACCTCGCCTTTCAGCAATGCGGTAATTGAGTCTCCACCTCCTTTATAAGGAATGACTGCAACATCCAACTTACCTGTTGATGTGAACATGTCAATCACCAGTCGTGTGCCACCGGCCCCAGCATTGATTTTTCCAGGATTCTTTCTAATTAAATCCAGAAATTCTGCAAGACTTTTAGAAGAAGTCTTTTCAGGATTGATAACAATGACGTTGTAATACTCACAAGCAATCCCAATAGGCGTAAGATCTTTCAGAGGATCAAAACGTAACTTTGAATATAGAACGGGGTTAACCGTTGCTGCGCTGGAGTTAAAAAGTAAGGTATAGCCATTAGGATTTGATTTGGCAACAAAATCCATACCTATGTTGCCATCAGCGCCAGCTTTATTTTCAACGATGACAGTTTGCCCTAGTTGTTTGCTTAAATTTTCTGCCACCAGTCTTCCAAAAATATCGGTACCACCCCCAGGAGGGAAGGGGACAACACCGACGATGTTTCTATCTGGGTAAGTTTGTGCAAAACTGATTGATGGCGAAATGAATATTAAAATTAAACTGCAAAACCACAAAATAATATGGTTGAAAAAAAACTGCGTGGATTGAGAAGTGTTCTCTTTCATCATTTGTCTCCATTTCATGAACTGTAAATGTCACTTAAGAATTTAGCGCAATTTCCAATTGGGCTTTCGCTTCTCCTTGAACGCCAATGAACCTTCTGCACCGTCTTCAGTTTCTGCTATCTCCTTGTCTAAAGCCTTGGCATAGGACACAAGTGCAGGGTCAAAGGCCGTGCTTAATCTGTACAAGCGAACGGCAGCTTGCACGGCAAGAGGGGAACTTTCGCAAACCATTTGAGCCAATTCCTCTGCTGCTGCCATTAACTTGTCAGGACTGGTTACTTTATTGACAATCCCATACTGCAAGCATTCCTGAGGCGTCAACCGGCCATTGCAAAGTGTGAGGTAAGAGGCTACTGCCCTTGGAAGTTGGGCATATAAATTATGAGCTGAACCTAGACGACCTATTTTTGTGTGGGTGTCTCCAACCCAGGCATTCTCAGACATTACCCTGAGTTGGCATTGAAGTGCAAGTGTAAATCCCACGCCAACAGCCAATCCGTTGATGGCACAAATCAATGGTTTTTCTAAATTTGCATCGCTAGGTTGTCCGCCACCGCCCCAAAAAAATGCAGGATTCGTTGGGTCTTCATGCGGTGTTCGAATACCTTTGGCTTGGTGTTCAGCCAAAAATTTCACATCACGACCTGCACAAAATGCTGTGCCCGTTCCAGTGAGAATGCCAACATAAATATTCGGATCGCGCTGCATATCTAACCAACAAGTTCTTAAATCAATGTATGCATAAGTGTGCAAAGCGTTGAGAACTTGGGGTCTATTGATTGTGACGTAAGCAATATTTCCTTTCTTCTCATACAAGACGTTTTCTAAATTCTGCGGAGCTGAGGCAGGATCGTAGGGTGATTCATATTTGGCCATGGTATTTCCTTCGTTTGAGTAGGTTATTCTTCGATAATTAATAAGCCATCAACTGCCGCAACAGCATCATTGCTAACCTTGATGGGGTTAATTTCTAGCGTAAATTTTTTCCATGGAGCAGTAGCTACCCATGTGGAGAAATGATGAATGAATTCACCGATATTTTCAATTTGCAATTCGGAAAACATTTCTGGAAAACGTTTGGTGGTTTTTAATCGGAGTAACATCGTTCTTGCGTATGCGATGTCAACAGGAGCTCTTGCAAAAACAACATCGTCAAATATTTCGGTGTGTTGACCTCCCATGCCAATGCCAACCATGATGCCAAAGTCCTTATCGCTCACGCAGGTAACTAATAACTCATGTGCTCCTTGAAACATGTGCTGAATCCAAATTCCTTCGAGCTTGACATTGAGCTCTTTACATCTCTTGATAAATTTTTCTTGAATTGCTAAAGCGGCTGTCACCGATTCAATGTTGAGGGCTACCAATCCAGATGCTGCACGGTGCGTAACTTGCGAAGAAATTCCTTTGATCGCTAAAGGGAAGCCAACTCGATCAATAGCATCATTGATTGAATGCAAAGGGTTGACAAGTTCACCTTTTGCAACTGGTAACCCAACCTCTTGCATGAGAGAAGAAACCTCATGCTCACTGACAACATGTGGGCCTGCAATCAATTTAAATTCTTTCCAATCAAAATCAATGCCCGATGCATTTAATTTCCTTTGAGTAGATTTCAGAGAGTAAGCATGCTGGGTAATCAATGCTAGGGTTCTGACGGCTCTGGCCGAATCACTGAAGACATATATATTATTTGCGTGAAGAAGTTTCGCCAACCCATCAGGCATAGATTGCCATGTAACAACGATTGTTTTCGTTTTCTGGGATCTCAGATCGAGCAGCATCTTTGCAAGTTCGGGTGCAAGATCACCAAAACCTGACGCCATGAAAAGCCATGAACCATATTGGGTGTCCTCATTCATGGTTGCAAAGGCTTTTGGGAGTTTTTGTCTTAAGCTGGGATTCGTCATGACGCCTGGCGTCATGTCTACAGGGTTAAAGCACGCGCTCAGTGGTGTCAGGTTAGGGGCCAGTTCTGACATCTGTTTGTGAGACATTCGACTAACTATCAGTCCGGCATTGACACATTGGTCAGTTGTAATGACACCGCTGCCGCCTCCAAACGTACTGATCAACACTTGGTTGTTGATTGGTAAAGGCATATTTAACATTGATGAGAGTTGTCCGCATACATCAATCATTTCTTCAGTTGATGCGACACGAATGACTGAGAACTCTTCCAAAATGGCGTTGAAGGTACGGTCAGAACCCGCTAAACGGCCCGTGTGGGCGAGTGCTGCTTGGCTGCTGGCTTCACTGGCGCCACCTTTCAAAATAACCACAGGTTTTTTGAATTTTCTGGCCAGATCAAGTGCTTCAATGAATGCAAGTGGATTCGAAAGTCCTTCTGTGTAAATGGCGATGACTTTTGTACCTGGGTCTCTTGCAAGAACTTTGACAAAATCCGCCAAACCCAATCCAACTTCATTTCCAACGCTTACAGTAACTCTGAGACCAAAGCCCACAGCTCTTGCTCGACTCAATACATTGACGCTAATTCCCCCACTTTGACTGACAAGAGATACGCATCCAGGCAATAAGTCCTCTTGCTCATAAAGCAAATTACTGAATGATGCGGTCATGCCATTGGCTGTATTGATAATGCCAATGCAATTAGGACCGCAAAGTTGAATGCCAGTTTCTTGGCAAGTTATTCTTAATTGCTCTTGCAATCTTGCTCCCTCGGCACCAGTTTCAGCAAAACCACCAGACCAAATAATCGCAGATTTGATTCCTTTCGAACCACAAGCTCTTAGAGTTGATTCAATTGCAGTTGCTGGAACTGCCAGAATTGCCATGTCAGGGATTCCGGGAAGAGCCTCAACCGAGGGGTAGCAGGGCAGACTGGCAACTTCTGTTTGCTGAGCATTGACGGGCCAAACTTGCCCACGATATTTAAATTTTTTCAAGAATCTGACCGCTGCTCCGCCTAAGTTGCCATCCCTATCAGAGCTGCCAATTACTGCAATAGATTGCGGGTCGAGTAGGGCCGACAATTCTCCAAAGGGATGCTCTATCTTGGCGGTTAATGGTGTGAATTGCATGTTGATAAATTGACTATTGATGCATAAATTTCATTATGAGTGATTAAATAATCGTGCAAAATGGATTATTTTCACTATTTACATGAGTTTTATGAATGAATAGAAGATCTTTGGTTCCTTCAATGTCACTGCTTGAAGCCTTTGAGGCTTCTGCTCGGCATGGTAGTTTCACCAGGGCTGCCCAAGAACTTCACCTTACCCAAAGTGCGGTGAGTCGTCAGGTACAAGCCTTGGAGGAGTCATTGGGTGTTCCTTTATTTAGCAGGTATGGAAGAAAAATTACCTTGACTGAAATTGGCGCCGGTTATGCAAGAGAAATTGCTGGCGCTTTAATTCAGATTCGGGCTGCTAGTTCTCAGGTGATTGCCTTTAAAACCGGGGTGGGATCATTGCAATTGGCAATTCTTCCTACCTTCGCCTCCAAATGGTTACTGCCAAGGTTGAGTGACTTTTACGCGCATCATCCTGGTGTGTTGGTTCACATCCATTCTCGGATAGGCCCCTTTAATCTATTGCAAAGTGGCATCGATGCTTCCATCACCGCTGGTGATGTGACTTGGCCGGGTATGGTCGTTCACCAATTATTGGAGGATGAACGCGTCGTCATTGCCAGTCCTAAGTTATTGGAAAAATTGCCATTGAAGGCGCCTGAGGATCTATATCGACACACACTTTTAGGCGTCTCTACGCGACCACATTCTTGGATGGATTGGTTTAAAACACAAAGTTTGTCGCCAAAGCAGATGCAAATGGGCACTTTATTTGAGTTCACCGCTCATTTGATTCAAGCAGTGGTTGCTGGCATGGGCGTAGGTGTTGTGACGCGAGTGCTCGTAGAGGATGAACTCAAATCTGGTTCGTTGGTCATCCCATTCAAACAATCCTTTGTCGGTCGTCATAGCTATTGTTTGGTCTATCCAATTGAAAAAGAAAAATATCCGCCTTTGGTTGCTTTTCGTGAATGGGTATTGGATGAGGTCCAGAAAAACCAAAGTCAAAAAAATTAATGTTGTATATGATTCACATGCAAATTCCCATATTGAATTGACAATCGTTGTGTAAATAAATCAAATGAACAGTATTCTTCAAGGTGTGCGGGTACTCGAATTAGGCCAGGTTCTTGCTGGGCCGTTTGCCGGTGCAATTTTCGCAGATCTTGGCGCCGAAGTGATCAAAATTGAACGCCTGAATGGCGGCGATGATGCGCGTCACATGGGGCCCGCTTTTCGAGAGGGTGACGCGCATATTTTCCAAGTCTTTAACCGTGGCAAAAAATCCCTGACGCTCGACTTGAAAAGTGAGTCGGGGCTGGCTGTATTGAAACGACTTGCCGGAGAGGTCGACATCCTGATTCACAATTTGCGCCCTGGGGTTCCTCAATCTCTCGGTATCGATGGCCCTACATTGTGCAAAGAATATCCACGCCTCATTTATTGTGAAATCTCAGCTTATGGGGGTGTGGGCCCGATGGGCATGCACCCTGGCTACGAACCCCTCATCCAAGCCTTTAGTGGCTTGTCCGCGATCAATGGGGGCCCCGATGATCCACCCATGCGCGCGGGTTCCTCATTGTGTGATCAAGGCAGTGGCATGTGGGCAGTCATTGGTGCGCTCTCATTGTTGCAGCGTCGACACGTAACAGGTCAGGGCGGTGTTGTGTCCACTTCTTTGTTAGAGGCCGCCATGGTTTGGAATGGGCAAAAGACAGATGCATTGAACAATGAAGGTCGTTTACCTGAAAGACATCGAAGTGGCCATCCTGGATTCGTACCTTATGAAGCGTTTCAAGCCGCAGATGGTCCATTGTTGATTTGTTGTGGCAATGACAGACTCTTTTCCAAACTTGCGGAGGAACTTGGGCGCCTCGACTGGCTCGCTGATGAAAGATTCAAAACCAATCGAGACCGGCTTCAAAATAAGAGTGCACTCTTAGAACAATTGTCGGATCATCTTAGGGACAAGACTCGTGCTTATTGGTTGGAGAAATTTGAAGCAGCAGGTGTGCCTTGCGCCCCCATTCACTCATTGCCCGAAGCCATAGCACATCCGCAAGTGCAAGCATTGGGGATAATTCAAACTGTGCCCGGCGAAAATTTTAAATTGACAGGACTGCCACTTGTCATTGATGGACATCGCCCTCAACTCAAAGGGCCAGCGCCCAAACTGGGTCAGCACAACAGTGACTTACTCATCACCCATGGGTTTGAGAGACCTCAATCCAGTCAATGAATATCCCCGGCAAGACTGGCCAATGAATCTGCAGGTATTTCGATGTGAGCAGGGTAGTGGGTGTGATCACAACCCAATTTGACGGCAGCCCCCGCTTTGATAGCTTGGCACATGCTTGCTGTGAATTCAAATCGAACAAAATGGACCGCTGACGTTTTTTCCTCATTTTCTCGGTCAAGGTCTTCATCTGCGATGGCGTAGACCCGAGGGTGTCCTTCCACTTCTACAAACATGCGATCTTCAATGCCAATCAGTCGCGACAACTCTCTCTTTCGTTCATGGATGTCGGTGTACTCCAGCATCATGGTGGCTTTCCAGTTGGTGCCATCAGGAACGAGTGGCGCATAAGCGTCTATCTCGCCCTGGATGCCTTCTTCCTCAAAAACCTTTTCAATGCGCAACATCTCTTGTATTTGATAGCGAATGGTCGTCTCGCTTTCAAAATGCAAATTCAAATGTTCACCTAAGTGCAAGCTGCGCAATTTGCGATGAGCGATGATTTCAGGCTTGTGAGCTTTGCGCCACTTTGTATAGGCCTCCAGTGACATCAGGCTTTCAGGTGTAATGTTGCCAGTGAGTTGCATGGGAATTCCTTTTGTTATTTCAAACCATATGCCTTGCGCACAAGTGTGAGAGGGTGGTTAAGTTCGGGGGTGCCTAAGTTATTCACTTCAAAACCCTGGGCAATGTGGTGGCCACCCAAGGGGCAATCAGAGCTGATGAAGTCTGGTTTGCTGCCATCTTTCATGGTTGCCATGGCTTTGAAAACTGGCTTACCAATTTTCATGGCAGTTTGGTGTGACGCTTTTTTCACGCCATAAGTTCCCGCATGTCCAGAACAGCGCTCAATGGTATTGATCTCTGTACCCGGGATCATTTTGAGCATCTCTTCCGTTTTGCGGCCAATGTTTTGAACACGCCCATGGCACGGAATTTGGTAACTCACATTGCCTAAGGCCGTGGGAAATTCAGTTTTGAGCAAGCCGTCACGCTTTCGGGCCATGAAATATTCAAAGGGATCCCACATGTGTTCCTTCACCAACTGGGTGTCTGCGCAGTTGGGAAACATCAGCGGTATTTCTTGTTTGAACATCAAAGAGCAACTGGGAACGGCAGCCATGATGGCAAAGCCGTCTTTGGCGTACTTGGCCAAAACAGGAATGTTGGCATTTTTAGAAGCTTCAACTGACTCAAGATCGCCTAATTCCAACTTAGGCATGCCACAGCACTTTTCTTTTTCTACAATGACATAAGGAATATCGTTGTGGTCCAAGATTTTGAGCAAGTCATGCCCTATGCCTGGCTCGTTGTAATTGATGTAGCAAGTGGAATAGATGGCCACTTTGCCCGGTGTTTTTTCACCGTCAATCACTTTTTTTGCCTTTGAATCAGAAGCACTTGACCGAAATTTCCGAGTTGCCAAAGATGGAAGCCACGCGTTTTGATCTATGCCAAGTGCTGACTCCATCAGACCTCGCGCCCTTGGAGATTCATTGACGGCATTAACTGCTTGCACAACGATGGGAATACCTGCAAGAGAGCCATGCACGTCTGTAGACGCCAACATTTTCTCTGACATGCCCACTTCACCTTTTTGAAATTTGATGGCTTTCGCACGAAGCATGGTGTGCGGAAAGTCTAAGTTCCATTCATGGGGCGGTGTGTAAGGACATTTGGTCATGTAGCAAAGATCGCACATGAAACATTGGTCAACCACTTTCCAATAGTCGTTTTTGGCAACGCCATCGACTTCCATGGTTGGGCTCTCATCCACCAAATCAAACAAGGTGGGAAAAGAGCCGCACAAACTCACACAACGACGGCACCCATGGCAAATATCAAAGATCCGCTCAAGTTCTTTGAAGCATGAATCCTCGTTGTAAAAGTCTTTACTTTGCCAATCTAAAGGATGACGCGTGGGGGCTTCTAGATTGCCTTCGGTGGCCATGTAACTCTCCTGATTTTTAATTCGATTTCACAAACCACTTCGTCAAAGAAGTTTGTGAAATCGCTGCACCAGAGGTGCAGCGAATACTTCCGTAGAAGTTAATCGACCAATTCCGTCAAAGCTTTTTGATAACGGTTGGCGTGTGAGCGCTCGGCCTTTGCGAGCGTCTCGAACCAGTCTGCGACTTCATCAAAACCTTCTTCACGAGCAGTTTTGGCCATGCCTGGGTACATGTCGGTGTACTCATGGGTCTCGCCGGCAACTGCAGAAGCCAAGTTTTGACGTGTAGAACCAATAGGCAGTCCTGTTGCAGGATCGCCGGATTGCTCTAGAAATTCGAGGTGTCCGTGAGCGTGGCCCGTTTCGCCCTCTGCGGTTGAGCGAAACAATGCGGCCACATCGTTTTGGCCTTCAATGTCTGCCTTGTTTGCGAAATACAAATAACGACGATTAGCCTGTGACTCGCCTGCGAAGGCATCTTTCAGGCATTGTTCCGTGCGCGAGCCTTTGAGTGCTGCCATGGTTGATCTCCTTAGGTTTGAAATAAATGCTTTGACCGATTTATCAAAGACTCTCTAACCATAAGTCTGAGTGCTTCTCTCGTCTAATTAGATGATTCAATCACTGCGATTGATAAGGGCTATAGGATTAGGGTTTTCACTAATACTTATCACGCCCTGACACTCACTTCGAGCCCGATTTGACGGAAAATACGCTGGATTCAACAGGAAAACTCATGACCTATCCCAACACGCAACTTTTTATCAACGGCCAATGGTGTGATGCCGCAGCAGGCGAATCTCTGGCTGTTTTTAACCCAGCGACCGGAAAAGAAATTGGTCGCGTGGCGCATGCCCGCGTCCCTGACTTGGACCGCGCATTGCAAGCTGCGCAAAAGGGTTTCGAAACATGGCGGGACATGCTTCCTGTTGAGCGCAACAAAATTATGCGCAAGGCTGCTGGTTTGATGCGCGAGCGAGCTGCCGACATTGCGGCCATGCTGACCCAAGAACAAGGAAAGCCGCTGATGGAGGCCAAGGGAGAAGCCATGGCTGCTGCCGACATCATTGAATGGTTTGCAGACGAAGGCATGCGCGTCTATGGCCGCATCGTGCCTTCTCGCTTCAACCTCTCAGCGCGTCAAATGGTGATCAAGGATCCGGTAGGGCCCGTTGCGGCCTTCACGCCATGGAACTTTCCTATCAACCAAGTGGTTCGCAAGATGGCTGCCGCCTTGGCTTCTGGCTGTTCGATGATTGTCAAAGCACCAGAGGAAACGCCTGCAGCCCCAGCAGCCCTCATCCGCGCCTTTGCTGATGCAGGTTTGCCCCCAGGTGTTCTGGGTTTGGTTTACGGCACGCCCGCTGAAATCTCCAACTATCTCATTCCCCATCCCATCATTCGCAAAATCACCTTCACTGGCTCAACGCCCGTAGGAAAACAACTGGCTGGGTTGGCGGGGCAGCACATGAAGCGTGTCACGATGGAATTGGGTGGTCATGCCCCCGTGATCGTTGCCGAAGACGCGGACATTTCCCTTGCTGTGAAGTCGGCTGGCGCTGCCAAGTTTCGAAACGCTGGACAGGTTTGCATTGCGCCCACTCGATTCCTGGTGCATGAGAGCATCAAAAAAGAATTCGCCGCGGAGATGGTCAAGTACACGCAAGGACTGAAGGTGGGCAACGGTGCGACAGAAGGCACCACCATGGGCCCGCTGGCCAATCCGCGCCGCTTGACGGCCATGGCCGAATTCACCGCTGACGCGATCAAGCACGGCGCCCATCTGGAATTAGGAGGAGAGCGCATTGGAAGCGAAGGTAACTTCTGGCAGCCCACTATCTTGACCGATGTGCCATTGCACGCCAAGGTTTTCAATGACGAACCATTTGGCCCAATGGCAGCGATTCGCAGTTTCAACACGCTGGAGGAGGCCATCACAGAAGCCAATCGATTGGCCTTTGGTCTTGCAGGCTACGCGTTCACGAAGTCTTTGAAAAATGCTGATTTATTGGCACGTCGAGTAGAAGTGGGCATGCTTTGGATGAACATGCCAGCCCTGCCATCTGCAGAAATGCCTTTTGGCGGTATCAAAGATTCGGGTTACGGTTCAGAAGGTGGGCCTGAAGCCATGGACGCTTATTTGAATGCCCGTGCCGTGACCATCATGAACGTCTGAGCAACAAACAATCCATCTGTTCTCCCAGGGGCCCGTCCAATCTTGCTGAAGAAAAGGCACTCAAATGAGTGCCGACTTCAATTGCTCGATACGATCTTGCCCCCAAAAAATTTGCTCGCCAACAAAAAAAGTCGGCGCCCCAAAAACGCCACGCTCGACAGCCTGAGTCGTGACGTCTCTGAGTCTGTCTTTGGTAGCTTGCTCGTTGGCCAAATTGACTAACTCAGTCGGGTCAAAGTGCGCTTCGCGCAGAACCCTCGCGACCACCTCGGGGTCATTGAGGTTGAGTGCATCCACCCAAATTGATTTGAAAATAAGGTCCATGAATTCGCTCATGCGAGTGTCTGAGCGCATTTGCAATGCAGTCAGCATTCGCATGAGGGTGGTCGTGATGATGGGAAAGAAAGGGTTGTGATTCAGAGGGACACCGTAGCTGTCAGCAAAGCGTTTGAAATCAACAAAAATGTACTTGCCCTTGGCAGGGACGCTGACGGGTGAAGAGTTCCCAGTCGCCTTGAACACTGCACCTAAGAGCATTGGACAATAAATTGGGCTGGCACCGGTCTCAGCCTTTATTTTGTCCATCTGCGTGTGCGCTAAATAGGTGGCCAAACTGCCAAAGTCAAAATAATAGTCAAATGTTTTTGTCATAATTTTCTCCAAAAGTCTTTTCAAAATTTTTCCATGTAGGGGCGTAAATCGAGTTCATGCGTCCAAGCGTCCCTGGGTTGTTGGTGCAGCATCCAATAGGCATCCGCAATATGATCTGGATTTAGGATGCCACCTTGATCCTTCAATGCGTAGCGTTCTGGGAAAAGTGTGCGAATGAACTCTGTATCAATCGCACCGTCGATGATGGTGTGCGCCACATGAATACCCATGGGCCCTAACTCGCGAGCCATGCTTTGGGCTAATCCGCGCAAGGCCATTTTGCCGCCTGAAAATCCTGCAAAGTTTGCACTGCCCCTTAACGATGCAGTGGCGCCGGTAAAAATAATACTTCCTTTTTGCCGGACACCCTCGCTGGGCTGCTCGGAGCTGTCGGTTCTTGACACCATTCTCTTGGCAACTTCTCTCCCATTTAAAAAGCCAGCCAAGCAAGCCATTTCCCACATTTTTGTATAGCGCCGCGCAGTTTCGGTCAAGATGCTATTGGGTGAATTGGCACCAATATTAAAAACCAAAACCTCAATCTGACCGATATTGGATTCAATGTGGTCTATGAGTGCAATGACTTCGTCTTCTTGACGTGCATCGGATGCAAAACCATAAGCAACCCCTCCAGCATGTTGAATGTGGTCAAGCAAGGGCTGTAATTTATCAAGGCTTCTGCGAGTGACGCAAACTGCTAAACCTTCTCTTGCAAATCGCTTGGCAACTGCACCGCCTGTTGCATCACCGGCACCAACAACCAAACAGACTCTTGTATTCGACATGTTGATACTTTGAAGGCTTTATAGATTCAACAACATCTTGTTGAATTTTAGGAACAATGCCACTTGCAATTTTGGTTGAAAAATTACGATTTTTCAGCCGATCTCATTGCATCGATACCCGCTCGCAAACCCGCTTGCATGAGTCCCGTATCGTAGCAATATGAAACCATGCGAAAACCTCTTTTTTGCCAATCCAGTGCGGTCTCTAATGTGGGTGCCATGCATGCTGCGGTTTTACCTAAACGCTGACAAGTACTGACCAGGCGATTGATTGTGGCCTGTATGGCAGGATTTTCAAATTGCCCAGGTATGCCTAGGGAGAGTGACAAATCAAACTGGCCCAAATGCCCCCCGTCTATGTCATTCACGGCCAAGATCTCTTCCATGTTCTCAGCGCCTTTTTTAGTTTCGATCATGGCAAGTACAAACGTTCTGGCGTCAGCGGCTCGCATAATTTCAGATAAATTGCCGCCTGCATAATCATCGTGAGCTCCACCAAACATCGCACCTCGAGCTCCACGCGGAGGATAGCGAGTCCAGCTGACTAACTCTTCGGCTTCTTCTTTGGATTCAACCATTTGAAACATAAAACCCATTGCGCCAAGATCCAAGAGCTGTGAAACGGCGGCATAAGTTTTTGCTGGTGGGCGAACAATGGGAATCAATCCAATGCCACGACAATAGGAAAATTGTTCCTTCATGTCAGTCATGGTAAACCCACTGTGCTCCATATCATAAAGCGCAAATTCTGCACCAGCAGCTACGAGTGCAGCTGGTAAGCCAGGACTGTTGAATTCAAAAACCATGGTGCCATATGCGGAGCCACCTTTGGATAATTTTTCTTTGACTGTATTGGGACGCATGATTTTTCCTTTTTGTTAAGCTGTGGCAAGTGATGTCAGGCAATCACTGGGCAGTGATTGAATTGGATTGAAATCTCTTGCAGCCAAATATTCTGGACGCGCGAACGTTGTGCCTTGATTGTCCGTTGTGCAAACATTCAAATAGAGAATGACACGTTTGAGGGGCGTAATATTGACGGTAGACCCATGAACTACTTGCATGTTCATGAAAACAATTGAGCCAGCTGGGCCTGTGATGGTTTCTAAACCATGTTTATCAATCAGTTCAGACATTTTTTCCATGGTGATGTCGTATCGATACTTAGAAGCGCGATCGCGGTCTTCGGCTTCAGTTTCAGTGCTGGCTTGTGATACAACGCCTTCGTTATGAGAGCCTGGTATCGCCATCAAGGGGGCATTGCATTCGGTAACATCGTTAAGAAATATTGCAATCATGATCCCATCGGGTTTGGGCACACCATCAACTCGATGGTAGGTACCAAAATCTTGATGCCAATTGACGATGGCCCCGCCAGTCTGCTTGGCATTGACACGGGACTGATGAACGTAAATAGACTTGCCCAGAAGTTGCTCTGCAATTCCAACTAATTTGGGGTGTTTTGACAATGCATCCATGCGTTGATCGACCAAATGCATTCCATAAATGACATGGGGCAATCCATTTTTTTCTCGCATCACTTGCGGACCATCGATCGTGATGACACGTTCTGTTGCTTGAACTAAAACTTTAACTTCTTCTGGCGATAAGAGATTTTTAATGGTGATGAAGCCTTTTTTCTTGTATTCATCTACCAATGGGGAATCAATAACTTTTTGCATTTTGTCTCCTTACTTTTGTTTCATTAAAAATCATGGTATTGATGACAGGCCATCCAATGCTTTGGACTGATTTCAATCAATGGTGGTGTTTGCTCCAAACACTTTGCTTGTACTTGCGGGCATCGAGGACTAAACCGACAGCCCTGAGCGATTGACATGCCATTACCAATCTCACCTGTTAATGCCTTTCCCGATTTGATTCGAGTTGGGTCGGGAACGGGTATGGATTGAATAAGGGCTTGCGTATAGGGGTGCAGTTGTGGTTGGTGAAGTTTTTCGGTTTCAATAATTTCAACTATTTTCCCTAAATACAAAATGATGATTCGGCTACAAACATGCTCAACGATGGCAAGGTTGTGAGATATGAAGAGGAATGTTGTGTTGTTCTTTTTTTGTATATCCAGCAGCAGGTTCACTACTTGCGCTTGCACGGAGACATCCAAAGCCGAAACGGGCTCATCCAAAACAATGAAGCGAGGGTTGACCGATATCGCGCGAGCAATACCAATGCGCTGTCTTTGTCCTCCGCTCAACTGGTGAGGGTATTTATTTAAATGTTCTTTCCCCAGTCCTACTTGAATGATCAATTCCGCAACTCTCTCGTCTATTTGAAGAGACGACCAGTTCTTCATATTTGAAAGTGGCTCCGCAATAATGTCTCGAACGATCATGCGTGGATTGAGACTGTCGAAGGGGTCTTGAAAAACAGCTTGAATATTGCCCAATAAAACTTGAGTCTCACTTTTTGGCAAATGGCTGATGCGGTCACCATCAAAGTAGATTTCGCCATCTGTTGGCTGAGTTTGCATGAGCAGCATCTGCCCAATGGTTGATTTTCCGGAACCGGATTCACCAACCATGCCTAAAGCTTCTCCCTCATCAATGCTAAAGCTGACGTCATCAACGGCATGCACAACATATGGATTTTTCGTGAGCCACCCCTGTCCTGAAATAGGGTAGTGCTTCTTGAGTGATTTAACTTCAATCATAGACTTGGCAACCCAGATAATGTGGGGATTGAGCACCGATGGTGGTAATGATTTTCCAATCGAATCAAATCAGTTTTCGTGTGATGACATAAGGGCAGGGCTTGTTCGCATCGATCGGCAAAGGCACATCCTGCGCCAAGTTGTGTGAGTTGAGGCGGTTGCCCCTTCATTGCTTTCAAACTCGTTTGCTTTTTTCCGAACACCGGATTGGAGGCCAAGAGCGCTTGAGTGTAAGGATGCCTTGGATGTTTGAATATTTCTTCTACTGTGTTGTATTCAACCAATTGACCCGCATACATCACACCGACTGTGTCGCACAATTGAGCTACCACACCTAAATCGTGGGTGATAAAGATGATGGAGGTGCCATGTGTGTTGCGTATGTTTTTGATAAGTTCCAGAATTTGAGCTTGAATGGTCACATCTAAAGCAGTTGTCGGTTCGTCTGCAATTAATAATTCTGGCTCACACATCAATGCCATGGCAATCGAAATCCTTTGCTTCATGCCACCGCTGAGTTGAAAAGGGTAACGCTTGGCTATCAATTCGGGTGAGGGCAGTTGCACTTCAGTCATCAGCTGAAGCATCCGCTCTTTTGGATTTTTAAATTTTTGTTGTGGATGAAACTTCAAAGTTTCAAGTAACTGATCTTGTACAGTGAAAACAGGGTTGAGTGATGTGCTGGGATTTTGCGTCACCATGGCGATTGATGAGCCTCTCACATTTTGCATTTGCTTTGGTGACAGGGTCATTAAATCAATGCCATTGAAATAAACTTCACCACTGATCTTTGATAAATTTGATTCGGGTACCACTCGCATCAAGGATTGCGCCATGACACTTTTCCCAGAGCCTGACTCGCCGACGATGCCCAGTATTTCACCTTTTTTTAATTGAAAACTTACGTCATTGACTGCTTGAACAACGCCCTGAGGCGTTTCAAAATGTGTTTGTAAATTGGCGACAGACAAAAGTGTTTGCATGACTGTCTTCAATGTTTGGACTGGGGGTCCCAGATTGTTCGCAAAAAATTGCCTAAAAAATTGAAGCACAAAACGACAACGAAAATAGCAATTCCAGGAAACATCGATGGCCAGTAGGCAATGCTGATGTATTTGCGTCCATCAGCAAGCATGGCGCCCCATGAGGGTGTAGGGGGTTGTACGCTGAGCCCTAAAAAACTAAGACCGGATTCGAAAATGATGACTTTTCCAATGTCCAGTGTTGCGATGACAACAATCGAGTTGATCACGTTGGGCAAAATGTGTCTGAGCAAAATCAAGCCAGTTGGTGTCGCACTGACGCGGGCGGATTTGACGAAATCTCTTTCACGAAGTCGCATCGTTTCAGTTCGGACAACTTTGGCATAGGTGACCCAGTTCGTTACAGCAATAACAAAAATGACATTACTCAGCTTAGGTCCCATAGCGCCAATCATGACAATTGCCAAGAGAATAAATGGAATTGAGAGTTGAATATCAGCAACACGCATGCAAACGGTATCAACCCAGCCACCACGGTAACCCGCAACAAGACCGATGAAGACACCAAATAAGCCTGATAAAGCAACGGCGCACAAAGATACAAGCAAGGATACTTGGGCACCAACCATGATGCCGCTGAGAATGTCTTGTCCTAGTGGTGCTGTACCCAACAAATGGGCTGTGGTCCCCCCAGCGTGCCAAAACGGTGGAGCAAGAGCCTGTGACAGGTCTTGCTGGGTCGGATCATAGGGAGCAAGCCAAGCGCCAAACAACCCCAGAATGACAAACACTATCAAAACAAACAATGTGATTTGAATTTTCAAGTTTGCCGATCTTAAATTTAACAAAGTCATTGACGGTGCCCAATTCGGGGATCTAGAAAGAATTGAACAACATCGACTGCCAATTGAATGAGGACGAAAATAATGGAACAAACCACAGTGATTCCTTGAACCACGGGGTAGTCACCACCGTACGCAGATTGAATCAACAGTCGCCCAATGCCAGGCCATGAAAAAATAGTTTCTGTGATGACTGCTCCTGCCAATAAAGTGACAAATTGCAGGGAAATGATGGTGAGCAATGTAGGAAGCATGAATTTCAAGCAGTGCTTGAAAATAATGATGTGCGAGGGCGCACCTTTGAGTACGGATGTTTTGATGAAATCTGTCTCCAGGGTTTCCAGCAAAGTAGATCGGGTCATTCTTGAAATAACGGCAGTTGAATACCAGCCTAAAGTGATTGCAGGCAATACCAGTGATGCCAATCCTGATCGCCCAGACGTAGGAAGCCAACGCAATTCAACTGAAAAAAACATGATGAGCATGATGCCCACCCAAAATGTTGGGGCAGCCATGCCAGATAAGGAAAGCCATTCGAAGCAATGGTCCCACCACGTGTTGGGCCTGATTGCACACAAAATGCCGGAGCCAACGCCAACAATGATTGCAAAAACAATCGCAGCAACTGCCAATTCAAACGTAGCAGGGAATTTGTCCCATATCAATGCCAAGACAGGTGTGTTGAATCTGTAAGATTGACCTAAGTCACCTTGTAAGACATTGGCGAAAAATATAATGTAGCGTTCGAAGGCCGACTTATCCAGTCCCAGCGCTTGTTGATAGGCCAGACGATCGGCTTGTGAAGCTTCCGCTGGCATCAACAACTGAACTGGGTCGCCAATGAAGTGTGTGATGCAAAAAATAATGACCGACACACCCCAAACGCAAACTGCAGCCTGTATCAGGCGTTCAAGCAGATAACGCCATCGATCATTCATCACTTGTCGACACTGGCATTCCAAAATTTGTAAACATTGTCGCCAGGTTGGGGTCTCCAAGTGACCTTGTCACGCATGCCAATCAGAATTTTGCTCTCCCATAAGAAAATATGGGAGGCATCGTCGTAAAGCATTTTGTCAATTTTTTGGAAATGGGTATCGCGTTCTTTTTGTTCTGATATTTTGAGTGAGTCGTCAATCATTTTATCGACTGCATCATTTTTATAAAAAGACCAAAAAGCTTTACTGTGCAATCCAAAAATCATCAGACCTTCAGGATCAAACACCGTGTTACCAAACGCTTGGTAGCTCATGGGGTAGTATTTTTTAGACAAATCGCCAACCCACTTGGAGGACTCCCAAAGGTTGAGGTTGACATCGACTCCTACAGCTTTCAGCTGGTTGGCGATGACCAGTGAAATGTCTTTGTCCAATGTGTAGCGTCCCACAGAACTGTACATATCGACTTTTAAACCATTCGGGTAGCCAGCATCGGCTAACATTTTTTTAGCTAAGGCAGGGTTGTAAGCATAAGGCTGTAAATTTTTATCAACGGCAGCTACTGACGGTGCAAGAGCCCCTGCAATTTGAACTGCTTGGTTTTTAAGAACGTTAGTGATGATGGCTTGTTTGTCAATGGCATGGTTCAATGCTTTTCTAACCATCGGGTTGAGAAGCGGACTGTCTTTTGCGCCATCTTTGATATTGAAGACGACCCAGTAGATTTCGCCACTTGGATGTGAAAGTGTTTTGACACCCCGCAAAGCATTAATTCGTTCAACCAATGGTGGTGGCATCTCGGCAACGATATCTGCCTCGCCAGTTTGGAGCATTGCCAAACGAACGGCATCTTCGGGAACAGTTCTGATAACCAAGTTTTTAACCTTGGGGACAGTGCTCCAATGCAGTTCATTGGCTTCCATCTCGATTTGCTCGTTGATTGAGCGGGAAACAAATTTAAACGGACCAGTTCCCATGGGTTTTTTTGCAAATCCATCTTCGCCAACAGCTTGAATGTAATTCTTAGGAACAATCCAACCAGCAAAGGCTAATTTCTTAAGAAAGATGGCATCTCTTTCTTTGAGCTTCATGGCAACGGTGTCTGCATTGATGATATCGACACGATCAATTGTTTTGATGTAGGCCAGTAAAGGATTTTTGGTGTTGGGATTAATGGCTCTTTCAATTGAAAACTTCACGTCGTCAGCAGTCATGGCCGAGCCATCGTGAAACTTCACACCCTTTCTCAATTTAAATGTGTAGGTGAGTCCATCAGAAGCAACGGCAACGGATTCGGCCAATGCCGGTACCAATTCTGCTTTATCGTTTCGAATGTAAAGGCCCTCAAACATGTTGGTGTTGAACATGTAGTTGTACCGATTGCTTGCTTTGTGAGGATCAAGCGTTGCGGGCTCAGAGGGGACAGCAACCGTTAGTTTGCCAGTGGGTGCAGAAAAGCTGAGGCTTGGCAGGCTTAAAGCGCATATCAAAAACAAAGCGGCAAAGGGATTTTGAGAGCTGAATTTCATTCGCTGTTCCTATTCATGGTTATGAAATTCATGCTAACTAAAGGGGCATGGTGCGTCAATCCGTATCTCTTGGAAAGTGATAGTTGATTACCCTGTGGTTTTTAATTTCTGTTGACAAAGGTATCGATTTTTTTGCCTCTTTGGAATGATTTTCTTTTCTTAACTTTTATATTTTCTCTTATGATTGTCCGGAATCCGAACTATTGAGGGCTTGCAACTTGTAAGTGCTTGAGTTAATTTGAGAGATAAATATGACAGGTAAAAATTTAATGGTCACCGATAAATCTCGAAAAGATGACAAAAGCAGAATTCAATCCATCGTCAAGATGATGTCTATCCTTGAATGTTTCTCCACAATCAATCGGCACTTGACGCTCGCTCAGGTTGCGCAACTTGCTGGCCTTCCTAGGCCAACTGCTCATCGAATGTTGTCTGCAATGAAAGAGATTGGCTTTATCGAGCAAGACTCTAGAACAAGCAGCTACGGTCTTGGCATCAAACTGTTTGAGTTGGGTAATATTTCCCTTGCAAACATGGACATCCTGAGGGAAGCAAAGCCCTTCATAGACAGGCTGTCTAAACTGGCAGGGGAGTCATCCCATTTGGGAGTATTCAATGGTTTTGAAGTTGTTGTCGTTGAGCGAGAAGAGCCGCTGGAGCGCCAATCCAGAGGCATTCAGCCCATAGAAGCCTCTCCTGCTCATTGCACGGGCGTTGGCAAGGCATTGCTTGCATTCCAGCGTCCTGAAGTCATTGAGAGAGTTATTGCAGCGGGTCTCAAGAAATTCACCACAACAACAATTTCAAAAGCTGAAGACCTGCGCAAAGAATTAGCGGCCATCAGAAAGCGGGGCTACGCTATTGACAATGCAGAGCACCAGGTTTGGGTGAGGTGTATTGCAGGGCCTATTCGCAACTCATCTGGCCATGTCTTTGCCTCTATCAGCGTCACTGGATCTGCTGATCGCATGACAGACGCCAAGATTTCAAGCTTGGCCCCCCTTGTTGTGCAGACTGCTGAAGCAATTTCAAGGCAGTTAGGCTATGAGTCAGACTATTGAGCAAGGCTTGAGGGTGACTGTTTCAATCCATTAGAGTTCCAATTCTTCGCAGGGATTACACCTATTGCCCACCTGAGAGTTCACTTTTAAATTGCTTGATATTCGGAACATTAATCCGGATTCCGGACATTTTGAAAATCAAATTACCATTGGAGGCAATCTTGACCCGTCCCACACCCTCACTTCGCCAGCTGTTAACTGGTGTCCTTCCGCCAATCACGATGCCATTTGATCAAAATGGAGATTTGGTAAAAGGTGGATTAAAAGAACAAATTGATTTCATCATCAAGAGCGGCGCCAGTGGTGTTGTGGCAGGTGGCAGCACAGGTGAGGGCCACACCTTAACGGATGGTGAGTTTTCGTCGGTGATGCGTGAGGCCTATGACGCAACGGATGGCCGAGTTCCTTTCTTAGCGGGTCTTATTGTGCAAAGTACAAGAGCGGCAATTGAGCGCGCCAACATGCTCAAGGGCATGAAGGTTGCTGCCCTTCAAGTCACGCCAGTGCATTACTTATTTAAACCCGACGCTGATGCAACGATTGAACATTTCCGAACCATTGCAGATGCAACTGGAATTCCAATCCTGATCTACAACGTCATACCTTGGAACTACTTGAGTGTCGATCTGATGCTGCGCATCATGGCGGAAGTTCCTGGCGTCATTGGAATGAAACAGAGTGGGGGAGATCTCAAGTCATTGTCTGATCTTCTCTTGCGTTGTAAACCTGAAAATGTGGTGCTTTCCGGTGTCGACGCTTTGTTATATCCCGGTTTTTGTATGGGCATGCATGGTGCCATTTCTGCATTGACAAGTGCCGTGCCACATGTGGTTGTCAAAATTCAAAAAGCTGTCGAAGCCAATGACCATCAGACAGGAAGAGATCTTCACTTTAAATTAAATGCTTTATGGAACACCATGAGCCACGATAACTTACCTGCCTGCATTAAGTACATCCAGCATCTTCAAGGTATTCGCATGTTCGAACCTCGTGCGCCCATGATGCGTGTGACTGAACAACAAAAAGTTGATATCAAAGCGGCCATGCAGCCTCTAATGCCTTGAGTTCATGCATCAGACTGACTACTTTTTCAAAGCCTACGTCGACGTAATGCTAGGAAAATCGTCTAAGTGTAAATACCATTTTATTGTGCTAGCTTTTAATTCACCATGTTAAAAATTAAGGATCATTCATCATGAAACTGCGTATTTCAACCGGCAAACTGCTTGCTTTAACTTCTTCATTATTTTTGGGAGTCATGACCTTGGGCGCTAATGCCCAGAGCGCTGCCGACTACCCCAATAAAACAATTGAACTTGTTGTGCCATTTGGCGCAGGTGGAGGAACAGATGTTCTAGCCCGAGTTTTTGCAGATGCGGCAAAAAAACACACGTCACAGCAAATTACTGTGATGAATAAGCCAGGTGCCAGCGGCGGAATTGGGTTGACTGAGGTCGCATCGGCTAAGCCTGATGGCTACAAGATTGCCATGGTGACAGTTGAGATGGCCATCATTCCTCATATGGGCATTGTGAAGTTCACAACAGATGATTTCACACCAATCGTCAGGCTCAATGCTGATCCTATTGTTCTGACAGTCAGGGCTGAGGCGCCTTGGAATACTGTTGAGGAATTTATGGAGGCTGCTAAAAAGTCAAAAGATCCCATGAAGTTTGGTAATGCAGGTACTGGCGGTTTATCGCACATGGCTGCTGAAGCCCTCAGTCAAAAAATTGGTACAACCTTTACGCATGTGCCCTTCCAAGGTAATGCCCCTGCAGTTGTAGCACTTCTGGGAGGCCACATTGATGCTGTGACATCCTCTCCTTCTGAGGTTTCCACTTTTGTCTCTACTGGCAAGCTTCGTCCGCTGGGTGTCTTTGCGGATCAGCGGTTCAGGGGCGTCGGTTTTGATCAAATTCCAACTTTGAAAGAAAGAAAAATTGATCTCTCGATGGGAACTTGGCGAGGCATTGCAGGCCCTAAAAACATGCCTGCAGATGTCTTGGAGAAACTTTCGGCAATCAGCGTGAAAACAGCCAATGAACCCGCAGTTAAAGAAGCAATGGAAAAACAGAACCTTGGTTATGCTGTGACGGATGGTGCTAATTTTAAAAAGCAAATTACCGCAGACAGTGCACTCTTTAAGCAACTGATCGAAAAACTCGGTATTAAATAAATTATTTTTGAATTGAGTTTGAACGTGTGCTGAAGCCTTTACAGGCATTGGCACACGTTTTCTTTTATGTCTTTAGATACTAGACAAATAAGATACATTGGCGTCAATCTTTTTTAAAAAAGAATCAGAGATGAATAGAACAGATATTTTTGACTTAAGTGATAAAGTCATTGTGATCACAGGTGGGCTTGGTCAAATTGGACGTCAATTTACGCTTGAACTGCTTGATCGTGGCGCCAAGGTTGCCATATTTAATCGCCATATCCCTGATTTAGCGGAATTAAAAGAACGATTTCCAATCGATTCTGACAGCCTTGCATTCTTTACAGTTGATATTGCGAATAAATCATCGGTGATCGCTGGTTTAAATGCTTTGGTTTCTAAGTGGGGTGTACCCCATGTCCTTATCAACAATGCTGGCCTCGATACTCAACCTAGCGCCCCACCCGAAGTTTCTGGACCGTTTGAAGATTTTCCTGAGGATGTTTGGCGCGAGGTGATGGAAGTGAACATGACCGGCACTTTCTTTTGCTGCCAAATTATTGGGGGTGCAATGGCTAAACTAGGACGGGGTTCAGTGATCAATGTCGGCTCGATTTACGGAATGCTTTCTCCGGTTCAAGACATTTATGCTTATAAAGAATTGAAAACTGGAAAACCATTCGTCAAGCCCGTTGCATATTGCGCTTCAAAATCTGGCTTGTATAACTTCACACGTTATCTGGCAACCTATTGGGGCCGCAAAGGCGTGAGGGTCAACATCCTGACTCCCTCGGGCGTCAGGCGTGACAGCCAAGACGCTGAATTTCAAGCCAATTACTGTCAGCGAATGCCGATCGGCAGGATGGCTGAGGAAGACGAATTCAATGGCTCAATCGTATTTTTAGCCTCTGACGCTTCTCGCTACATGACGGGATCTAATCTTGTTGTAGATGGCGGTTGGACCGCTTGGTAATTTCAAGGAAGAAAATGAGCATTGATTTTTCAGGTATTTATCCAGCACTCCCAACACCCATGAAGGCGGGTGGAGAAATCAATCTTGAAGCCTTAAAGAAACTGGTTGATTTTGAAATCGATCAAGGTGTAAATGGACTTTATGTTGGAGGATCTACTGCAGAGTCTTTCCTTCTTACCGAAGACGAGCGGAAAAAAATAGCAGAAATTGTGCTCAATCAATCGGCTGGCCGAGTCAAAGTGATTGTGCATACGGGTTGTGGCGGAACTGATGCTGCAGTTCGATTGTCAAAACATGCCAAGGAGAATGGCGCGGATGCGATTTCTTCTGTACCGCCTATTTATTTCAAATACACCACAGAAGAAATCATTGCTTATTATTTGGATTTGATTGAATTGTCCGATATGCCATTGGTTGTTTACAACATTCCAGCATTCACTGGCATCAATATGACACAGGGCCCTATCAAGGAGTTGTTCAAGCACCCTCGAGTTTTGGCATTGAAACATACCAATACAAACATGTATGAGTTAGAACGTGTACTTTCACACAATCCTTCACTCATTGGACTGAATGGCTACGATGAAGCTTTTCTTTCAGGACTTTCAATGGGCGCTAAAGGAATGATTGGCAGTACGGTTAATTTCATGGCTCCTAAGTTCATTGCCATCAAAAAAGCATTTGAAAGTGGTCAGAACTTAGAGGCTTTTAGAATCCAAGGCCAGGTGAATGAAATTGTTGAGACCATGGTTGAGGCAGGTGTGTTCAATGCTGTTAAATACGCCATGAAGTTACAAGGGATTGATTGTGGAATTTGCAGGGGACCATTTAAACCGCTCACAGACCATGATAAAAAACGGGTTAAGGACGTATTGCAAAAAAATCTTGTTATAGCTTGAACTTGGCTGCCGCAGCATCTGCACCTGCTATCAGCAAGTGCAGGTCCGTTCCAACACCCACAAAAGTTGCGCCCCCGGCAAAGTAAGCTTCAGCTTTGCCATCTGCGGCCAGTACGCCTGCAGCTTTACCTACAGCATTGGCTGTTTTGAAGGCTTGTGCAATGGCTGCTTGCACTTCAGGGTGACCGGCATTGCCTCGGTGGCCTAGGCTCGCAGCCAGATCGGAAGGACCAATGAAAATAGCATCCACACCTGGTACCCTGCAAATTGCATCTAGATCGGCTAATGCCTCACGTGACTCAATTTGAAGGATGAGTCCAACTTCATCATTGGCTCGCGCCATAAAGTCTGTGTAGCGCGTGTAGTTTCCTGCGCGTGTGCTGCCCGCCACACCGCGCAAGCCTTCTGGCGCAAAGCGGGTGAAAGCCACTGCATCTCGTGCCTCTGCGGCATTGCGAACATTCGGCACCATGATGTTGGGCGCACCTGTATCAAGAACACGCTTGATCCAAGCCATTTCCAAAATAGGCACGCGCACTACAGCAGCAGTGGAAGTGCCCCTCACGGCTAAGAGTTGTTGACCCACGTCGTAGAGGTCAGTGGGGCTGTGCTCCATATCAAACAAAAGCCAGTCAAAACCAGCGTCGGCCAACACTTCTGCGATTTGTTGATGCGCAAAAGTGACCCACAAGCCCACTTGTCGTTTGTTTGCTTGAAGGGCTTTTTTGAGTTGATTGTTAGGCAGTGTTTGATGCATGATTTTTTAATTGTTCAATCGGGCTTGATATTCGCAGTTTTGATTAGACGACCAATGCGTTCATTTTCACCGGGCAGAAATTTGGCCAACTGTGAGGCATCACCATTGGAAGCTGTGACGCCAACACCATTCAGCTTGCCAATAAGATCTGGCGTTTTGAGGGCTGTGGAAAGTGCACCAGATAACTTGGCAACAATGTCTTTTGGTGTTTTGGCAGGTGCAAAAACCGCGTACCAGGCAGAGAAGTCAAATTGGGGATAGCCTGCTTCTGCAAAGGTCGGAACATTGGGAAAATCAGCCAGACGCGCAGTGGCACCTACTGCTAAAGCCCGAACCTTGCCCGACTTCAACAATGGAACACAGTTGGTGGCAGTGTCAAAAATAACGGGAACTCGGCCACCAATCAAATCGATGATATGAGCGTTGCCACCTTTGTAGGGCACATGCGTCATTTCAATTTTGTTTTGCGAAATAAACAGCTCACCGGCCAAATGAAGCGGAGAACCATTGCCAGATGTACCGTACATCACGCCCTTTGGATCTTTTCGAGCAGCATCCACAACGTCCTTGAGTGTTTTGAAAGGGGAATCGTTGAAGGTGATGGCAATGATGGGTGCACTTCCAATCATGCCAATCGATTCAAAATCTTTAAGGGGATCGTAGTCGGCTTTCAACATGTGGGGACTTGCTGCATGAGTCGCCAAACCACCAATTAGCAAGGTATGGCCATCTGCAGCAGCGCGTGCAACTGCAGATGCACCTAACAATGCGCCTGCACCTGGCTTGTTTTCTACGACTGATGTTCCGCCAAGAACTTCCGACATTTTGAGGCCAATTAAACGTCCCAACATATCGTTAGCCCCACCGGCTGGGTAGGGCACGACAAAGGTGATTGGTTTACTGGGAAATTGACTTTGAGAAAATGCGCTGAGTGGCATTGAGGCTACTGCACTGGCACCCCAAATTGCAGTTGTCAGAACTGTTCTTCTTGATGGATTACTTGTCTTGATCATGGTTTGTCTCCCGTTTGAAAATACGAAGGCCTGCATAAAGAAGCAGAAGTCAATGACAATTTGCATCCGATGCAATCCATCATCTCTTCCTACTTGGCTACCGATGCCGATACAGTCATTTATCATCTATGTCTTAAGGCTCAGTATCTTTCACAAACAATGTTTTGAACAGTCGGGATTTCACGGGGTTGTGATGGCGAAAAAGTGACAATGAACAGGGAGATCTTTGCCCTGAGGCCTAATTTGAGAAGACTTAATTGGATTAAGCATGAAAAAAACCATTGCTCTTTTTCTGCATCACCCCACCTGTTCCACTGATTCAGTCAACGGGGTAATCGCTGCTTTGTCGCCTGTGGCAGAAATTAAATTATTCACCAGTCATAAAGTGAGCGATGGTTTCTTTGACGATGTGGACTTGGTGGTTTTTCCTGGTGGTGATGGTGAGGCGACGGCTTTTAGAAGGATTCTTAAGTCTAACCTTCCCGATGTGCAATCTTTTATGCGGCGTGGTGGTAAGTATTTGGGTATTTGCATGGGCGCATATTGGGCAGATGCCTATTACTTCAATCTACTCAAACTGACCCGCTGTGTGCAATACATCAAGCGACCCAGGTCGGACATCCGTTCTTCCTATGGCACCACAGCCCCTGTCGTTTGGCGTGGTAGAGATGAGCAGATGTACTTTTATGATGGTCCTACATTTTTAGAGGGTCGTTTTGATACTGTTGCCACCTATGCCAATGGCGACCCTATGGCCATTGTGCAGGGGTCAGTAGGATTGGTGGGGTGCCATCTAGAAAGCCAAGCAAACTGGTATACGAAAAAATTCATGCAGCCGCATTGGCATGAAAATAAGCACCACCTGATGCTGTCACAGTTTGTCGCAGATTATTTATTGCATGCCAAACAGATGTATTTGTTTGATTGATTCAAAATTCTATTCATTCGCTGTAATGGCATTCATTCTAGTCACTAGACTTGCGACTCGTACAGTTTAAATACTGCCGCAGTATCGAGCTCTGAGTGGCCCAGATGGATCAGCATCCGATACAGCGTCAATGCTTGGCCTGACATTGGCAATGGCGCTTTAAGGCCGCCGGCGAATTCGTTCAACATCTCCAGATCTTTGAGAAGTTGACGCGCATAACCCTGAGGCGCGAAATCGCGTGCGATGATTCTTGGATACAGTTTTTGTAGCATCGAGCTGTCGGCATAACCTCCCGCAAGGCACTCAGGAATGCGTGCTGCGTCAATGCCAGCGGCTTCGGCAAGAACAGCCGCTTCGGCCATGACTGCGTGAGTGCATCCCACAATCAGTTGGTTGATCATCTTGGCGGTTAAACCTGCGCCTGATGGGCCCATCAAAGTGAATTGCCCTGCGATATCGCCCATCAATGGGCGCACGCGGTCAATCTCGCCAGCATCGCCACCTGCCATGATGGTCAGGTTTCCAGCAGCACATGCGGGGGGACCACCTGACACTGGCGCGTCGATCCACCCACAACCCGTTTTCTCTCGAAGCTTGGCTGCGAAAGCACGTCCCTTGTCAACTTTGACCGTTGAAAAATCGACAATAAGTTGCGGTGGGCGAATAGCTGTTGCAACGCCATGCTCGCCAAAGACGGCCAGCTCAACGGCATCGGTGGTTGGCAGATTGAGCAAAATGATGTCATTCCCATGCACCACTTGTGCGGGTGTTGCTGCCAGTTTTGCGCCTGATGCGCATGCCGCATCTGTGCGTCCTGACAGAATGTCAAAGACAGTCACAGAGTAGCCAAGCTGCATCAGTCGCAGTGTCATGGGCATGCCCATGAGACCGATGCCAACATAGCCTATTCGTAGTTTTCCCATGTGTTACTCCATGTTGTAAATGCGGATGGCGTTATCGTGGAACAAGGCGCGCTTCTCAGATGCGGAAAAGTCAGAAACGATGGTGCGGAACCCCGTGAAAATAGTATCAAAACTGGCGCACAAACTGTCGACTGGGAAGTTGCTGGCAAACATCGCGCGCGCTGGTCCGAAAGCTTCGATGGCAGCTAAGACGATGGCGCGATTGGCGTCAACAGTCCAAGTTTGACCCTCTTGGCCCAAGCCCGAAATTTTGATCATGACATTCGGACAGGATGCTAATTTCTTGATCGCACGCTGCCAGTTGGCAAGTCCCTCAGCGCTGCGGTCGCTGGGAAGCCCCGTATGATTGAGAATAATTGTAGTGTCAGGGAAATCGCATGCTAGGAGAGTTGCATCGGCGAGGTGCCACCATGGTGTCTGCAAATCGAAATGCAATCCTAAGGGCGCAAGCCGCGCGAAACCAGTGCGCCATTTTGCATCGCTCATGCCACCCGGTGCCGCATCATTGGGAGAAGAGTTTGCTCTGGGTTTATGCCTTACGCTGCGCACAAAGTCAAAAGCCGCTTGCTGTTCGAGGACCGAAGCGCAATCATCTCGGTCGAGCCAAGCTTGTGCAACTGTGACATTTGGGAAATTTTTTTCTCGACGCAAATCTGCGATGTAGCGTGATTCTCCGATGGGGTCTGATGGATCCCATTCGGCTTCTACATAAACTGTCTTCACAACATGGTGTGGCGAAACGCTGACAAAGTAATCGTCAGGCAAATACTGTTTTCGGATTGCGCTGTAGTCGCCATATCGAAATGAAATAGGTGGCTCGTCGCGCAGCCATGGGTGATAGTTCTTTTCGATGTTCCAAAAATGCTGGTGCGCATCAACGATTGGAAAGTCTGCGCTCGGCTCAGGCTGATTGTTTTTCACGGCCCACCCATTGCAAGTCGGGGTAACCACGTTGTCAGGCCAGGCACGTAGGTGATCAGCATCAACGTGATAAGAAGAGGAACATAATAGGGCAGCATCTCTTTGAGGACCTCTTTCATGGTGACCTTGGCAATGTCGGCCACGAGGAAAAGCGCAAGACCCATCGGCGGCGTCAGCAAACCCACCATGAGATTGAAAACGACGACCATGCCCAGATGCACAGGATCCACACCGGCTGCAATCAGGGGCTTGGCAATGATTGGTGCGATGACCAAAATTGCAGTCGTGCTGTCCAAGAACATACCGACCAAAATCAGCAGTACGTTGACAATCATCAGCAACACATAAGGGTTGGTAGAAATTGACAGCATGACCTCTGTCAGCTTTTGGGGTACTTGCTCAACCGACAAAATCCATCCAAACAGTGCAGCGACAGCAACGATGATCAATATACCCGCCGAAGCACGAATAGTTTCAAAAGCGGCATTGAGTACGCCTTGCCAGGTTAGTTCGCGGTAGAAGAGGCTGCTGATCAGCACTGCGTACAGTACAGTGACGGCAGCGATCTCGGTGGGAGTGAAGTAACCAGCCAGCATGCCAGCAATCAGAATCAACGGGGCAACAATGGCGGGGAATGCCGGCTTGAAATCGCGCCACAACTCTGCCCAAGTTGGCCTACGTTCAGCGCGCGGGTAATTTCGCCGTTTGGCCAACCATGCGGTCATCAGCATCAGCATCAGCACACAAAGCAGGCCAGGCAGGATACCGCCCAGCAGCAGCTGTATGACTGAAACGCCAGTGACCGTGCCATAGATGATCAGCGGAATCGAGGGTGGAAAAATCGGGCCAACGATGGCTGAAGCGCTCGTGACTGCAGCAGCGAACTTTGACGTAAAACCTTTGTTTCGCATTGCATCAATTTCAATCCGTCCCAATCCGCCAATATCGGCAAGGGCCGAGCCAGACATGCCGGCAAATATCAGGCTACCAAAGATATTGACCTGTGCCAATCCGCCAGGAAGACGCCCAGTGGCGGTATCCGCAAACTTGTAGATATAACGTGAAATGCCAGCGCTGTTCATCAGGCTGCCGACAAATAAGAACACTGGCACTGCGACCAGAGGAAATGAATCAAGGGCATAAAGGGTCCGCTGCGCGATCAGGTCGATGGGCAAACCTTTTAAAAATATGTAACCGATGCACGGAATTCCGATGGCGAGAACAACTGGAAAGCCCAGAACGAACAGCGACAGAAAAGCAGCAACGATGAAAAAACCTTCCATTGAAAACTTCCTTTGTTAGGTTAATACTGTGTGCTTCTCGTCGGGCCTGCGACGGCGAAAGGTATGAAAAAATGACACGGCTGTCTCGATAACCAGTAACAATGAGCCTACAAGCAACGGGCCCATGAAGAGCCAAAATGGCATCTCAAGGGTTGGTGTTTGGTTTTGCATATTGTTGCCTATCGTGATAGCTGAAGCGACGCAAATAACTGAGAACATCACAACGCCAGAGATTTCAATGAACATCTGTAGATACCAGCGAAGACGAGGCGGCAGCAAACCCTGAAATTCTTCCATCCGAATCTGCCCGCCTTCAATCGTCACATAGGATGACGCCAGAAATGTGAGGCAAATCATGAAATAGCGCGCAAGTTCTTCGGCCGAGGACATCGGTACGTTGAAGATGCCGCGCATTCCAATTTGAGCCAGTGGTGTGATCACCAATAGAGCCAGCAGGGTCAGGCTTGCCCACCGCACGCCTTTGCGAATGAACTCAAGAATATTTGCCCACATTTAAATCTATCCTTGCACTCTGCGCTGATTATTTGACAGATCGGATCTGCTCGATAAAAGGCGGCCAGTCGGGAAAGTCTTTGCCAACTTGAACTAGAACTGATTTGCGGAAACCTTCAATGTCCAGGCCATCTTTGGCTTCAACAAAAGTCATACCCCTGGCTTCAAGATCGGTTCTGCATTTGCCTGTGGTTGCACGGTCCCAAGCTAGCGTAGCCTTGCCAACTTCGGCCATGGTGTCCTCCAGAATCTTTCGATCTGCAGCCGGAATGGCTTGCCAGGCTTTTTCATTGGAGAAAACGGCGAGGGTTGACTGCATGTGGCCCGTCATCATCACAAATTTTTGAACCTCAAAGAGTTTGAGAGATTGAAGATTACAAAGAGGATTTTCCTGCCCCACAACGAGGCCGGTGGCCAATGCAGTGGCAAGCTCTGCCACCTCCACAGGCGTGGCAACTGCACCCATGCCAGTGAGCATCGAGGACCACAACTTGATTGGAACGCCACGGTATTTTTTACCTTGCATGTCTTTAGAGGAGAGTACTTTCTCATTGGAGGTCAAGTGCCGTGTGCCAGCAAAAAAACTACCCACAATTCGGATATTTCCTTTTTCCACCAGTTGCTTGTTGATATCTCTCAAGGCAGGTGAGGTGCTTTCGTTGGTGGCACGCAAACTGTGCTCTGGGTCTCGGTAGACGAAAGGCGTATTGAACACTGCAACAGTTGGAACCAATTTGGCCAATGAAGCAAACTCGTGATGGCCCATGGAGATTGCGCCAGACTTCACGCCATCGACCAATTCTCCAGCACCGCCGAGTTGCGAATTCGGAAATAGCTGAATGAGAACTCGCCCGTTGGTGCGTTCCTTGACCAGTTTGGCCACCTCTTCTGCATAGAGCGTTTGGGGCGCCCCTGCGGTACCCACGTGGGCCCAGCGCAATTTGACCTCAGCCAGAGCAGGGGCAGAAAAGAAAGGGGCAGCGGCCACGAAAAAAACGGCTGCCGAAAACAGTGATTTGAACTTCCGATTCATTTCAGATTCTCCTACGATGTAACGGGCTCGTGCCCATTTGTTAATTGTGAAAACGCCCAGACTGCAACTACTTTTTATGTGCAACTTCACTTTATGCGGAGCATCACTATGGGTCAAGGGATAAATTTTGAAGCGAGATGATAAAAAAACTTAGCCTCCGAAATCGCTGAGATTCTGTATACCCCCCTAGAAAGCAAAATTTCTTTCTAGGGGCGGCGGGCTTTTACAAACAGCCTGCCTTGTCGGCTTTGTCTGCTTCAACCTCAGATCTGACCCAATCGACGAATCTGGTAATCAGTGGGTCCTTTAAGCGGGACTCTGGGTAGACAAGGTAATAGGAAAATTCGACAGGCAGACTGATCTCAAATGGCTTCACCAGACGGCCTTCCTCAATGTCTTTCTCAACCCAATTACGTTTGGCCAGCGCAACGCCCATACCGTCAATTGCCGCATTGATCACCAAATGACTGGGCCAAAATGATGGCCCACGCGTTGCATCTACACCAAGGACCCCAGCATGAAGCAGCCACATCGCCCAATTGGGGTTACTGACATCGGCATAAGTGCTATCGTCATGTAGCAAGATGTGGTGCTTCAGGTCAGCGGGTTCTTGCAATGCATGCTTGCCTTGAAGTAGCGTTGGGCTGCACACGGGAAAGACTTCGACGGGTAGACACAATTCAGCGTGCAGGCCCGGGTAAACACCACGTCCATAACGTACCGCAAGGTCAAAGCCCTCACGATCAAAATCAACTGACTGCGCAGATGTGGAGACCTTCACGTCGATGGACGGATGGTGCTTGAGGAATCTGATCAAACGCGGCATCAGCCACTTGACGGCGAAAGTAGGTGGCACATTGATCTTGAGGGTGAACGAATTTTCCCGAAGCTGCAGCTGCTGTGTGGCTTCAGCCATCTGGTGGAAGGCCTTTTGGATGCTTGGCAGGTAGGCCTGTGCAGCTTTCGTTAATTCCAGAGATTTTGGTTGTCGTACAAAAAGAACAATTCCCAGACTCTCCTCAAGGATTTTGATCTGATGACTGACTGCCGCTGCTGTCACGGACAATTCTTCCGCGGCTCGAGTGAAGCTGCGATGTCTTGCAGCAACCTCAAAAGTTCTGAGCGGATTGAGTGGAGGAATTGCGCGAGACATCTTTGCTTTCGACGGACCTGACATTGCAATCATTAAGAGATAAGCGAACACTGACCCAAAGGTCTTCGATCAGATGCGCCAAGGATCGGTGCGCCAAGAAAGAAATTTACCAACTTTGAGCGGCATTCTATAGGGTAAAGATCAGGTGGCAAATATGCCGTCATGCATTAAGATCATTGGTGAATTTTGGAGACAAAAGAGATGACAAAAAGAGAGGTTTAACAAGCCATGTCAGCACATACTAATATCAAATTGGTCGATGCACACCATCATTTTTGGAATTTGGATGAAAACCATTACCCTTGGTTGCAAGATCATCCTGAACAGCATTTCTTTTTAGGTCCTTACGATGCACTTAAAAGAAATTACTTGCCCGCTGATTACCGCAAGGACAGCCAAAATCACAAGGTCCTGGCGACCGTCCATTGCGAAGCTGAATGGAACAGAGACGATCAGGTGGGTGAAACACGTTGGCTAACTCAGTTGCAACAGCTTGAAAATATGCCGACTGCAATTGTTGCGCACACATGGTTTCACACCGACAACAGCGAAGAAGTGATGGCACGACAAGCGCAATTTCCATGGGTCAGGGGCATACGTTCAAAACCTGTCACTGCGCTCGATCCTGATCACATCAAACTAGGCCAAGCAGGCAGCATGCAAGACCCAAAATGGCTTACAGGGTTTTCCCGACTGGCGAAATATGGCTGGAGTTGGGATTTACGCGTTCCCTATTGGCATTTGGTTGAGGCGGCAGATGTGGCCCGATCATTTCCGCAAACGCCCATTGTGTTGAACCATACTGGTTTTCCATGGGATCGAAGTCCACAAGGCTTGCAAGCTTGGCGACTCGCCATGCAAACCATTGCCAAAGAACCTAACGTGTACCTGAAGGTGTCTGAGTTTGGGCTGAAGCATGAAAAGTGGTCTTATGAATCTAACCGGCAAATAGTCTTAGACGCCATTGGTATTTTTGGCATTGAGCGTTGCATGTTTGCTTCCAACTTTCCTGTGGCTGGTTTGCGCATTGATTTTGACACTTTGGTTCAATCGGTCTCAAGAATGCTTGAAAATTTTTCAAGCCAGCAGCGGCATGCATTTTTTGTGGGCAATGCTAATGATTTTTATCGCTTGAATTTAAAGCTTGATTAGCAGGTGTTTAAACGCTGGCCGCATCAGGACGCTAGACCCGGGTACCACCGTCGACCATCAACACAGAGCCTGTTATAAAAGAGGCTTCATTGGACGCCAACCATAAAATTGGATAAGCAATTTCACGTGGCTCACTCCATCTCTTTTGTATGTTGTGGGTGACATCTTCCTGTCTCAAATCTTGTTCGGTTTTTCCGTCAGCCTGAGCGCGTTTGACGTGAAAGGGTGTAAGAGTGAGGCCCGGACAAACTGCATTCACACGAATTCCATGAACCGCCTCTTCAAATGCCAAGGTTTTGGTCAATGAAACGATGCCGGCTTTGGCCACATCGTACTGACCCATTCCACTGCGTGGATTGACGGCATGCGTTGAAGAAATGTTGATGACAGAGGCTTGTTCACTGGCCCGCAGATAAGGCAGGCACTCGCGAATCAAATAGGCGTAACTGAGCAAATTGACTGACAATATTTTTTCCCATGTCGACGCTGTGGTTTGCGCCAATGCTTCATAAGCGCGCACACCTGCATTGTTCACCAGAATGTCAATTTTTTGGAATCGACGCAGAGCAGTCTCAGCAATGAATTTCGCGGATGCCTCTTGACCAACGTCTGCAAAAACAATTTCAATTTGAGCGCTTGGAATTCTTTTTAAAATGCCATCGACAACCGTCTGCAAGGGTGATTCTGGTAAATCGACCATGACAAGGCTAGCGCCTTCCTCGCAAAAAAGCAATGCAGTTGCAGAACCAATACCGCCTGCTGCACCCGTGATAATCGCTATTTTTCCTGCCAATCGTGACATGCGTTTCCTTTGCGGGGCGTTAACCCAGCGTGATGACTTCTTGATGCTCTTCAAACGAGGGGTCTATCAGCAAACGTGCCAGCGAAATCAAGCTGTAAACCGCCATGAAAGAACCACAAATAGGAATTGCTGCATACCAATAAATTTTGTTGAATTGTAAAAATGGTGTGATCTCGCCAGCTGAAAATGCAAAGTCACTGCCTTTGAAAATAAGCACCCAACATAAAGCGATCATGAACAAATGAATGATCACACCCAGAGCGCGTTTAACTGACTTTGAGAACACCTTGTCGAATGCGCCGACCCGATAAAGCATGCCTTCTCGCCACATGGCAGTAGCACCTAAATAGGTCATCCAGACAAATAAAAACTCAATCATCTCCTCGTAGCCTGATATTTTAAATTCAGGCATGAAGCGTTGCAAAATCCCAGAGATCATCAAAAGAAACAGTCCAAAAAAACAGGCAATGATCGACCACTTTAGGAGAGAGGCGATCAGAAAATCAAGACGTCTGAAATACCCGATCATTTGACGACTCCATATCCTAAAAGGTGGGGCAGCCACAAAGAAAATGCAGGAACATAAGTGACCATCACCAGTACCACTAACAATGCGATCAAGTAAGGCGTTAACTCGCTAACGATGTCTGCAATTGGTACTTTGGCAATTCCAGAGACCACAAACAAACACAAGCCGACCGGCGGTGTTACCAAGCCAATCATCATGTTGACCACCAAAATTACACCAAAGTGAACCGGGTCAACGCCGATGCCTGCCATCACAGGGGCCAAGATAGGGTAGGTGATGATCATGATGGCAATCGTCTCCAAGAACATGCCCAGAATCAACAACACCACGTTCACGATCAACAAAATGACAATCGGATCTGCGGACAGTGACATCAAGCCTTGCAAAATGGCATTGGGTACTTGCTGCTGAATCAAGACCCAACCAAAGGGCGCAGACATGGCAATGATGAACATGACTTGTGCGGTTTGTCGTCCGGAGTCCCAAACGGTTTGGACCAAGCTGTCCCAGGTTAACTCTTTGTAAACAAAATGGCCTAAGAAATAGGCGTAGGCAGTTGCCAGAACGGCGGCTTCCGTGGGCGTGACAACGCCACTGAAAATGGCGTACAAAATAAGGGGCGGCAATGCCAGTGCGGGGATGGCGCGAAGGATCACCCTCGAGGCGATTGACCAACTTGGAATGCCTGCGGAGCGCGGCAAATTCAGTTTCTTGGCTGCCAAAGCAATTGAAATCATCAAGCCAGCGCCCACCAGTAAACCTGGAACAATGCCAGCTAGAAACAATGCACCTACCGAAACATTGGCCAGGCTGCCGTAGATTACAAATGGAATACTGGGCGGAATGATGGGGCCAATGGTGGACGACACCGCAGTGATGGTGGCTGCATATTTCGCTTGATAACCTTCCTTGATCATGGCGCGTATTTCTATCACGCCCAGACCTGCTGCATCTGCAACTGCAGAGCCCGACATCCCTGCAAAAATCATGCTGCCAATCACATTCACGTGCGCCAATCCGCCTCTCACTTGACCTACAAACAATTTGGCGACTTCAAAAATTCTCTCTGTCGTGCCACCCACGTTCATGAGGTTTCCCGCCAGGATGAAAAATGGAATGGCCAAGAGTGGAAACGAAGTGGTTGCAGCATAGGCGCGCTGAATAAAAATCATCAGCAAGTCGGCACCTGATGTGTAGACCATGATGGCACCAGCAATCATGCCCAGCGCCCCCGCAATGGGGAAGCCGAGCACAATGCTGAAGCCAACTAAAAATAAAATCGCGGCAATGAACATGCGCTCAAACAGTTTTTTTTAAGCGCGTGCAGAGGCCACCAATTTGGTCCAAGTGTTCCAAGTGTCGTCCCCTAAGCTTTTCTTCAAGACATCATAGGCTGGCCCCATCTTGTCTCTGAAAGGAGCGACATCGGGACGCGTAAAGGCCACGCCTGCTTTTTGCATGATGGCAATGTTTTCTTCTTCCTTATCGCGAACACCTTTTCGAGCAGCTTGTCCAGCCACAGCAGCTTCTTCAGAAATAATTTTTCTTTGCGCTTCGTTGAGTTTGTTTTGCCAAGAGCGCTGGTTGGCTGTGAACATGATGGTGCTGTAAATATGCTTGGTCAAAGCAATGTGGCTTTGAACTTCAAAAAATTTGGCGGCAAAGGTTGTTCCGATGGGGTTGTCTTGTCCGTCTACCGTTTTATTGGCCAAGGCCAAATAAACTTCCTGAAAGGCAATGGTCTGTGTATTTGCACCCAATGCCTCAAAGGCCGACTTGATGGCCAACTCGGGTGGTACGCGCAGTTTCATGCCCTTGACATCATCTGGCACGCGCACAGGCTTGCGGCTGTTTGACAAGGCCCTGAAGCCCCATTCAAAGTTGGCAATCCAACTAAAGCCAACGGTGGCAAGCTGCTGTGCAAGCCAATCTTTGGCTGTGGTGTCCAGTGTTTTATGCGCGTGCTCATAACTGTCAAACTGGTAAGGAATATTTATCACTCCCACGGCCTTTGAGATTGACTCGATATTGGCGGGATTCATCAAGATCATGTCGATGGCGCCCAGACGAGTTTGCTGCGCTGTCTCCACGGGGGAGCCCAATGTGTTGTTGGGAAATATTGTAATTTTGACTTCGCCATTGGTTCGGTCGAGAATGCGCCTGACCATTTTTTCTGCTTCGGTATGCACGGGATGCGATAGATCTGCAGGATGGGTGAGCTTGAGCTCAACTGCCGCTTTTGCAGGTATCAAAAATGAACCGCAACTGATGGCTGCACTGGATTGCAAAAGTGAACGGCGAGAAATTTTAGAAAAATGGGTGATGGGCGAGGTCATTTTGTGCTCCTTGTGTTGTACATCAATTTTGCATGCAAGATTTTGAGCCGTCAATCCAAGGGTTTTCTCTGATTTTGGGGCTGAAATTGCTGAGTTTGTAAAAGACTCCTGACGACCACCGACAGTCCGTTTTGCACGTGTTCAGACATGGCCAGAGACGTAGCTTTGGGCTTTCGTTCACTCAGGCACTTCAAAATATGCTCATGCTCTTGCATGGCTTTGTTCCAGCGCTCGGGCCATAAGTTGGAGGCATATCTGGCTCTGTCGACACGCAAAGAAAGCAAGTCCCAGACCCATAACAAAGTGCTGTTGTGTGCATATTCCAAAATCTTTCGGTGGAATGCTTTGTTGGCCTTGAAGTAGTCAGGCAGGTCGTCATTCGCCTGGTGCTTGAGCATGGTGTAGTGCAGGATGCCCAATTCAGCAATTTCTGCATCGGTCATGCGTGCTGCAGCCAATTCGCCGGCAAGCGCCTCAATCGAAGAAACCACAACGATCAGGTCTGCTGTTTGTTGCGCATCCAAGGGAACGACAACAGGGGAGCGATTCGGTGAAACTTCGATCAAGCCATCTTGAGCCAAAGTTTTAATGGCTTCGCGAACAGGCGTTCTGGAGGCATTCAAACTCGCACACAACTCGCGCTCATTGAGGCGTTCTCCAGGCGCCAAAGCGCCAGTAATGATCATGTTTCTAAGCATGGCCACAGCATGCTGATGTAAATCGCCTTTTTTAGGGATTTGCTCGACCTTGCTGATGCCAAGCATGGCATCTTGGGGCGTTGGAATTAAACGAAGCTTGACCATTCATGACTTTGAAAAATATGCGCGAGTTTGATACAAATTTAATTTTGTATGCAAGAATATATCATGAACCTTCAAACAATTTTTTCAAAATTTGGAGCGAAGTCACTTCAACCTGCTGGGGTTGGTTTGGTTGGCGCTGGTGAATTTGGGGCCAGCTTTATGGCGCAAGTTGGGCGAATGCCAAGCTTGAAAATGCTTGCTGTTTGCGATCAAAACATCCAGCGTGCGGTGCAAACTGCTGTGGGTGTGGGATTTGCAATCTCAGATATTCAAGTTTGTCATGATTTACCGCAAGCCCTCAAAGCCATTCAATTGGGTCAATTGGTTGTGGTTGACCGCGCCGAATTATTGGTTCAAATGCCTCTCCTCGTGGTGCTTGAGGCCACCGGAGATCCACAAGGTGCTGCTGCAACTGCCTTAGCGTGCATCGAAGCAGGTCGCCATGTGGTGATGGCCACCAAAGAAGCCGAAGTTGTCGTGGGCGCTGAACTGGCTCGCAGAGCCCACGAAAAAGGGGTGGTGATCTCGCCCGTCGATGGGGATCAACCCAGCCTTCTGATTGGTCTGATCGAATGGGCCAAAATCATGGGGTTCCCCATAGTTTGTGCGGGCAAATCAAGCGAGTCTGATTTTGTTTGGGACGCGGCCAGCAGCGGCATTACAGCATGGGGCGAGCAGGCTCGGTGTCCTGATTTTCAAGACTTCTTTAATTTGCAAGCCAGTCATGATTTAGAAAAAAATCTTTCAGGCCGTGCGAATGTCCCTTTTGCATTAACCACCGTACCTGATTTGTGTGAGATGGGCATTGTTTGCAATCACACCGGTCTTATGCCAGACACCCCCACACTGCATGCACCCTTGGCAAAAACCACCGAATTGCCTACCATTTTCAGACCCAAAGCCGATGGCGGACTGCTCCACGGTGTCAACCGCGTTGACATGTTCAATTGCCTGCGACGCCCCGATGAATTGAGTTTTGCTGGTGGTGTCTTTGTTGTCATTGAAGTGCCAGATCAAAAAACAGGTCAACTCTTAGCAAGCAAAGGGATACCCACTTGCCCAGAGAATAAATATGTCCTGATCCACAACCCTGTGCATTTGCTTGGGGCCGAAGCCACCCTGTCAGTTTTGTCCGCTGTGAGTTTGCAATGCTCAACGGGCAGCACTCAAGTTCGACCTCTGGTTGATTTGGTCGCAATCGCTCAAACAGATCTGGAAGCGGGTCAAATGCTTGAGATGGGAGAGCGGCATGTGATTAAAGGTTTAAGTCATGCCTTGCATCCGGCAAAAATTTTGTCTCAAGGCAATCCTATTCCGTATTACTTGTGCGCTGGGTTGAAGACTCGTCGCCGTGTCCTCAAGGGTCAATTGCTCTTGTGTGACGATGTTGATTTAGAGACACAGAGCCCTTTGTATCTGTTGAGAAAATCTCAAGATCTTCATTTCATGAATGCCGATTGATTGATACAAGGATCACCTATGAGCACAGGCTTTAACCCCCTGAAAGCCTTTAGCCTTGAAGGCCAAACTGCCGTTGTGACAGGTGGGGGCAATGGCATAGGCAAAGCTGTTGCATTAGGTTTGGCGCGATCGGGCGCGCATGTGGTCGTGATGGACCATGAGTTTTCTGCTGCACAAGCTGCAGTCAGTGACATTGTGAAAGAAGGCTTGTCTGCAACAGCCATCTGTGTTGATGTCAAAGATGAATCTCAAGTCGATCAAGCCATGAAGCAAGCTTACGAGCTTCAACAAAGGCTGGATATTCTCATTAACAACGCAGGAATCGCCATCAGAAAGCCAACCATTGATTTGGCCTTGGCAGACTGGAATCGTGTATTGGAAGTCAACCTCACGGGTGTGTTTTTATGTGCGCGAAGTGCAGCACGCTTCATGATTGAGCAAGGCAGTGGTGCCATGGTCAATACGGCCTCCATCATGGGGCTCTCGGGTGGTGGTTTGTATCCCAATATTTCTTATCAATCTACCAAGGGTGCCATTGTTAATTTAACGCGGGCATTGGCAGTGGAGTGGGCCTCGCATCAAATTCGCGTCAATGCCATCGCCCCGACTTGGGTGGAAACAGATTTCATCAAGTCACTGATGGCACAACCTGAATTGATTGAGAAAATAAAAGGAATAACCCCCTTGGGACGACTTGCAAAGCCAGAAGACATTGTAGGTGCTGTTGTTTTTTTATGTTCACCTTGCGCCAGCATGGTGACAGGCCATACCTTGGCAGTGGATGGCGGATTTTTGGCGCAATGACTTGCAAAAGCTTGCTGGCTTGCTGCCGGGTTCACTCAGTTTCCGTGTTTGTCTGGGTATTGGTCAAAAACAGCACCTTGGGCAAACAGTGCTTGAACTTGGTTAGTTGAATATCCCAGTTGCTGCAATACTTCCGTCGAGTGTTGACCTAACCACGGCGCAGGCATCCGAATGCTGTTGAGTTCACCACTTGACTTGATTGGCAAGCCCAAGGTTTTCATGGCTCCGATGATGGGGTGCTCAATGTCATGCACCATCATGCGTGCCTGAATATGTGGATCATGCATGATTTTTTCATAACCAAAAACGGGCCCCCCCGGCACGCCTGCCAGATCCATTTTTTCAACCCAATGTGCACAGGATTGACGCATCAATAGTGCTTCGATTTCATGCTCTAAATGATCTGCATTTTGAACTCTCAACGCAGGTGTCAAATACATCGGTTTATCAGGCCAATCGGGTTGGTCAATGACATTTTGACAAAAATCAAGCCACAATTTTTGTGATCCGGCGCCCACCGTCACATGACCATCAGCACAGCGATAGGCTTGATAAGGGGCAGAGCGCCTGTGACGTGTTCCGGTGGCCGTGGGAATTTCACCAGAACCGAAGTAGGCCCCGAATTCCCATGGTGTCCAAGCCAGACCCGCTTCAAGCAAAGAGGTCTCAATGTATTGACCTTCACCGAATCTTAATTTTCCGATGAAGGCACCCAAAATACCTGAAAGTGCAGTGACACCGCTGGCGATGTCGTTCATGGCGATCCCTACTTTGGCAGGGCGTCCGCCCGGTTCACCGGTCATCATCATGATGCCTGACATCCCTTGAGCGATGATGTCAAAACCCCCTTTTTTGCCATAGGGCCCAGTTTGACCAAACCCTGACATCGAGGCGTAAATAACACTGGGGTTGAGTTCTTTCACAGACGCATAACCTAAACCCATGCGCTGGACCACACCCGGCCTGAAATTTTCTAAAACGATGTCGGCTTTTGAAGCCAACATCAAAGCGATCTTCAATCCATCAGGGTCTTTCAAATTCAAGGCGACGCTTTTTTTGTTTCGATTAAGTACCGCAAAGCAATAAGACTCACCATTGACTTGGGGTTCAAAACTGCGAGATGTATCACCCTTGTCCGCATTTTCAATTTTGATGACCTGCGCACCCATATCCCCTAAGACCATGCTGCAATAGGGACCTGCCAAGACGTTGGTCAAATCCAAAACACGAATGCCAGACAAGGGAAGTGCCATCGGGGACTCTTTTCAATCAGCGAATTTCAATTTTCAACGACCTTTGAAAACAGGCTTGCGTTTGGCCATGAAAGCGGTTCTGCCTTCTTTGAAATCTTCACTTTCGAAACATGCCGTAAATACCCGATCGCACAATGCAATATCACGTTGAGTTTCGTCTTTGACGATTTCGCCCACAATGGTTTTGATGGAGGCGACCGTCATGGGTGCATTGGCCGCAATCATGTCGGCGTATTGACGAACATATTGTTCTAATGAATCAACAGGAAGCATGCGATTGATCAAGCCCATGGACAATGCTTCTTGAGCGGTAAATTGACGTGCTGTGAAGAAAATTTCTTGTGCGAACGACGGCCCGACAATGTCAACCAGTTTGCGAACGCCTTCGTATTCATAACCCAAACCCAATTTGGCGGCGGGTACGGCAAACTTTGAATTCTCACTTGCGATTCGAATGTCGCAGTTCAATGCCACGGCAACGCCACCCCCAACGCAGTACCCATTGATCATGGCGATGCTTGGCTTCTTCATGTTTTTGAGAGCGAGCATGCCTTTTGAAGAGATAGCGTCATACCGCAAGGTAGCCTGAGCAGAGTCACGTTGATTTGCAAATTCAGAAATATCCGCTCCTGAAACAAAGGCTTTGTCACCGGCCCCCTGCACGATCACCACGCGGATGTTGGTATCGCTGGCAAAGTCTTCAGCGATGCAAGCCAATCCTTCCCACATCTCCAGAGATACCGCATTCAGTCGCGCCGGGTTGTTGAATGTCAACCACCCGATATGGTTTTCTTTTCGGGCGATCATTTTGTCTGTTTGTAAAAGGGTCATGATCTGTACCGTAGGGGCTATTCTTTGTGAGTCTATAGGGAATTCAATGGGGTGTCATTCAGGTGCGCCTTATGAACTCCAATACAGCGCTCTGAAGTGGCCCAGACTGAACGTCGAACTCCTCTAGAACACTGAAGTGATTGCGGCCTGGCAATGTGGTCAATCGGCTGGCAAAGCCTCGCTTTGCATAGGCACCCGTCATGTCCAGTGACTGACGCATGAACACGTCTGGTTCATCGCCACCGACAAAGGCATGCAGGGGAGGCGACTTGGCTGGAATGCTGCAGATGGGGCTGTGTTGCAGGATTAACTGCGGATTGAGCCTGAGCCAATCATTGACTTTGGTGAACATCATTGGTTCAAGGTCGAAGACGCCACTGATCGTTAACAGCTCAAAGTTTGTTGCAAGTTCGGGATTTTTATTCAATAGGCGAAATAGTCCAATGCTGGCAAGATGCGCGCCAGCAGAGTGCCCCATCACGAGGATGCGATGTTGATCCCCACTGAAGCTTGCCGCATTGTCATGAATCCATCGGAGCGCCATTTCTGCCGATTCCGCTTGCATGTCGATGGCGTGGTCAGGGGCAAGCGGATACTCGACCGATATCCATATGGCACCGCTTGCGCAAAACAGCTGAGCTGGGAAGGCTCGGCATTCTTTGTTCGATCCCTTCCATGCACCCCCATGAAAGAACACCAGAATGGGGGCCTTGCTGGATGCCGCAGTCTGGTAAAGGTCGAGCTTTTGAGCATTCAAGGGGCCATAGGCAATGTCAAGCTTGCATTTTTCTTGAAAGTTTTTGCGAACCAGATCACTGCGTTCAATAAAAGTTCGCATGTAGCCGGGCAAGTCTGGTACGGTTGATTCGACGTCGTAATCGCTTGACAGCTGCCTGCGAGAAAGGCCATGAGCGATCGGACGCTCAGCATGAGGGTGTACGTTCATACCATTCCTTGTTAATCATGTGCTTCCTGAAAAAATATTTTTCAGGAAGACTTTTGGCGCTTGTTAAATTCATCCAAGAGTTTCAAAAGAAAATCCAAGGTTTTTTCTTGTTGAACTTTTGACAAACTTTCCATGGCTTCGTGGACTTTCCCCTCGGAAGAAACAATCATGGCAATTTCGTCAGAGACGCTGATGCCTTTGGCGGTGAGTTGGACCAGGGTGCCACCTGCGTGACTTGGGTCTTTTCTGCGTTTGACCAATCCGCGACTGGCGAGGCGGTCGACTTGCTTGGTGACAGCGCCAGCGGTGATCAGCAGGGATTGAAAAATATCTGTTGGTCGAAGCATGTAAGGTTGACCAGACCGAAGCAAGGTAAAAAGAACTCGCACATCGTTAGCCCGCAGATCATGATGAATTCGACAACTCCGATCAAACTCGTCTTCTATGGCCTTTCCCAATCTGAGCACAGTGATTTTGAAGTAAAGAGTGGACAGATCGAGGTCTGGCCGTTGGGCTTCCCATTGTTCGAATGTTGAGCGAATGTCTTTCATTTAATCACTATTGGCGTTCAGTTATCAAAGTTGTATGTTATCTGGTTGAAAGAGTTGAATCGGCTTCTTTTCTCCGTGTTTCTCCTAATGCGCGCAACTTGAACATACCGCTATATTGTTTCACGCGGAAAACCTTTTTTCAAGATCTGGAGTTCAAAATGATCAGTGCTGCCGACAATGAAACACTCACCCGTGTGGGTCCATCTACGCCAATGGGCAAGACAATGCGCCGCTACTGGCACCCGATCTGTACTTCTGAGCAGTTGCCTCACCCAGACTGTGATCCGCTTCGCGCCAAACTGCTCGGTGAAGACTTTGTCGTCTTCCGTGACACGCAAGGCAAAGTAGGGGTGCTTGACGAGTACTGCATGCACCGGGGTGTTTCGCTTGCAATCGGACGTGTTGAGGGCGGCGGAATCAGATGTCTTTACCATGGATGGAAATTTGCTGTCGATGGGACCATCATGGAAACACCTAATCATGCAGACAAATGTTTTTCTGAAAAATTAAAAGCACCCTCTTACCCTGCGCACGAAGCTGGCGGTTTGATCTGGACTTACATCGGGCCCAAAGACAAGCAGCCAGTATTTCAAAAGTTTCCGTTCTTTGAAGGGGGTGATGAAAATCGCGTTGTGCTTCGCATCAATACACACGCCAATTACTTGCAACTGTTTGAGGGTGGCGTTGACAGTTCGCATGTGGGCATTCTGCACAGCAATCTCGCCAATCCGACTTGGATGCACGATACATTCACTTCGATGGTCGAAGAGGATTACAACCCTGGCGCCCTGAGTGTTCCTGACAATTGTCCATCGCTTGAATGTGAAGACACTGAATATGGCTACCACTACGTGGCCAAGCGAAAGGCAGCGCAGCAGATTAAGGGTCAAAAGGGAGTCAGCATTCGCGTCACGCCAGTTATTTTGCCTACATGCCGCATCATTCCTGCACCAGCATTTCAGTTTTTTGTCTTTGAAGTACCGCAAAATGACGAGTGGACGAGCACGTACTTGCTCTGCCATGGGCCTAAGGCTGTCTCGCGCGCAGACATCCTGCGCATCATGGGCTTGGACGACGAACGGTTCTGGGATCCCGCTACTTGCCAGTTCAATGCTATTTGGGCAGATCGACTTGGCCAAAATCGTGCTGCTATGAAGCAAAGTTGGACTGGCTTTAGCGGTATTGAACAGGAAGATGCAATTTTGGCCATCTCGATGGGCCCGATTGTGAACCGGACGAAAGAGCATCTGGTGCCAGCTGACAGCGCAGTCATGCGCTTGCGAAAACGTTTGTTGGAGGCTGTCCGCATGGTTGAAAAAGGCGAGGAACCGATTGGCAACGAGATTCCAGACCTTTGCCATATCAAGGCACTTGTTGATACTGTGATCGATGTCAATGACGACTGGCGTGAACAGGTCATGAGCAACCGAGAAAAGTTGGCTGCGTAAGTGCAGGTTAGATTGAACATGTCCGTCACTTTCGATCCAAATCAATCCTTTGAAGTCAAGCTGGCCCGCAGTCAGAAAAGTCTCACTGTTTCAGCTGAAAGCAATATTCTTGATGAACTGTTGCTCGAGGGGATTGATGTAGGGTTCTCTTGTATGTCTGGCATGTGTGGTTCGTGCCTCGTTCCAGTTTTGGAAGGTGTGCCAGACCATCGTGACGATGTTTTGACTCAGGAAGAACGCAATCAGGGAAATTGCATCATCCTTTGTTGTTCCCGCTCCAGAACACCCGTCCTCGTTCTGGACCTTTGATTGATTAAAGAAATAACTTAGCCCTTGGAGAAACTACATGAAAAGACAATTACTCAAAACACTTTTGGCCACGGCCACAATCGCTGCCTTGGCGCCAATTGCAGCGCTTGCGCAGCAAGAGACCATTCGAATCGGCATTGTTAACCATGACACGGGACCTTTTGCAACGCCCGGACGTGAGATAAGAACCGGCATTGAAATCTTTCGCGAATTGAACGGTGATACAGTCGGCGGCCGGAAGGTCGAAATCATTTTCCGAGACATGGGGGGACCTAATCCAGCGACGGCGAGAAGGTTGGTTGAAGAGTTGGTCGTTCGCGATAAGGTGTCCATCCTGGGGGGCTTTTATTTGACCTCCGACGCATCTGCTGCCTCTGCTGTGATCAACCAGACGAATACACCAACGGTACTTTTTGTAGCAGCCTCGCCAACCCTCCTGACTCAGTCGCAGTTGTTTGTGCGTGCGGGTCAGAATATTGGGCAGTCAGCAGTTGCAGCTGCACAGTTTGCTTTGAAAAGTGGCAAACGCAAGGCCTACGTGGCAGTCTCTGACTACGCACCAGGGCATGATGTGCAAAAGTTTTTCCGATCTGCTTTTGAGGCTGGCGGTGGCAAGATCGTAGATGAATTGCGAGCGCCACTGAACACAGTCGACTATGCGCCGATCGCCGAGCGCATCAAAAACGCTGACATCGATGTGCTTGACGTATTCGTGCCACCGGGTGCGGCCGCGGTGAGCTTTAGCAAAGCCTTGGCAGCCCAAGGTGTGATGAAGCAAAATCTTGTGATTGGCATGGGCGAGGCAGAGGACGCTGATTTGAACCTGTTTGATGATTCGATCATCGGATTCCATCAGGCGCTGTATTACGCTGAGTCCTTAGACAATCCCGAAAATAAGGCCTTCACTGCCGCCCTTAAAAAGAAATACGGTAATGACCGGTCCCCAACTTTCGCCGCTGTTTCCGCCTATGACGGCATGGCCTTGATTTACAAGATGATTGAATCTCAAAGGGGTAAGCCGTTCGATGCCAAAACTGCTCATCAGGCTGCTCTCGGTGTGACAATCCGCAGCCCTAGAGGGGCGCTTACCATCGACGCCGCAACACGTGAGCCGGTGCAGGACATTCATATCCGACGCATTGACAAAGTCAGCGGGAAGTTGCGCAATACCGTCGTGGACACCTTCAAGGCGGTTAAAGCACCTGTTCTCGCTAACTAATTTCTGGCACTCCCATGGACCAGCTGACCCCGGCAGTCACTTTTATCCTCTTGTACGGGGTCAGCTTTGGCATTGTTCTTTTTGTTATTTCCATCGGGCTGGTTCTGACACTTGGCTTGATGCGGATTGTCAATCTGGCGCATGGTGTTTTTGCCGTACTCGGCGGCTACTTGGCGTTTAAACTCCCAGCTTTGCTAGACATTGGTTTTCTTGCTGCAGCAGTCACCGCAGTCTTGCTCGTTTTGTTAATCGGCGTTGTTCTAGAGAGAGTCTTCTTTCGTTGGCTTTTTGGTATGAGCGAGCTAGAGCAAGTGCTTGCCACTATTGGCTTTTGCTTTGCATTCATTGCACTCCTGACTTTCGCTTTCGGGCCCAACGTGCTTGCTACAAAGTATCCTGAATGGTTGTCAGGCAATGTCAGTGTATTGGGGCGACCGTTTCCGGTTTACAGAGTCTTCGTGATGGTCGCTGGACTTGTGATTCTTTTGGGCCTTTGGTTGTTGTTTGACCACACCAGTTTCGGCGCCACGCTTCGCGCTTGCGTAGACAATCAAAGCATGGCCAAGGCTTCAGGCATCAATGTCAATTGGTATTTTTCAGTGGCATTCGCCATTGGCGCGAGTTTGGCCGCCATCGGTGGCATTGTCGGTGCAGGCATGTTGCCCTTAGAGCCGCTTTATCCGTTCAAACATCTGCCGCTTTTCCTGACCATCGTTGCCCTGTCCGGGTTCGGCAACATCAAAGCTTCATTGGTCGTTTCTTTGGTGGTGGGCTTGGTAGACACTGCGGGTCGTTACTTCGTGCCGGAGTTGGGGGCCTTTACGGTGTTCACCTTGCTTGTCATCTTGGTGCTATGGCGGCCGCAGGGTCTGCTCATGGGTTGGAAGTAGGGACCGAGATGGAACTGAATAAACATAATTTTTGGCGAAGCAGAGTCGGCTTACTTTGGTGGTTGATGGCGCTTGCTTGTTACTTTATCTTTCCGGATTACCGTGGGTTTGGTGCCTCTGTGCTGGTGATGACATTGTTTGCACTCTCTTTTGGTCTTGCGCTTGGCTTTGCTGGCATCATTTCGCTGGGTCATGCGATGTATTTCGGCATCGGTGCTTACGTGGCTGGGCGCTTGGCTTTGGCGGGATGGCAAGAGCCCATCAGCGGTGTTCTGATCTCTGGATTAGTCACCGGTGTACTTGCAATTGGTATCGGGTTTGTAATTTTGCGCCTGAGTGGCTTGCCGCTTTTGATGGTGACAATGGCCTTGTCCGTCATCGTGTTTGAGGCAGCAAACAAGGCAACAAGTATCACGGGTGGTGATGATGGCCTTACGGGCGTCAGTTTCAAGCCCGTTCTTGGCATTTTCAACTGGTCGTTGGATGGCAATGTTCAATTCCTTTACAGCCTGACTTGGCTGGCTGTGGTGTTTCTTTTCGCGCGTCGCTTGGTGTCGTCTCCCTATGGTCTTTCCATGGTGGGTATCCGTGAGAACCCTCTGCGAATGAGCTTGCTTGGCGCACCCGTTCTCCGGCGTTTGGTGGTGATGTACGCTTTGTGTGCCAGCTTTGCTGGAATTGCCGGTGCACTGTTGACGCAGAACACGGCCTTTGTTGGCTTGCAGGTGCTCAGTTTGGAGACCTCCGTTGATGTGTTGGTGATGGTTGTTCTTGGCGGTGCCTTCAGTCTTTATGGTGCCTTGTTGGGTGCGCCTGTTTATTTAATCGTCAAGTACGTTACGCAACAGTGGAATCCTTTTTATTGGATGTTGGTCATTGGCGTGTTACTCATGGGTGTGACTTTCTTTCTCAAAGGTGGAATCGCGGGCTTTCTGTCGCGGATCTTCCAGAATCGACGCACAGAATGACTGCAATGTTGGCACTCGAATTACGCGGGCTTTGCAAATCATTTGGGGGTTTGCAAGTCACCAATGATGTTCATTTGGGGCTTGGTGCAGGTGCTCGACATGCCCTGATCGGACCGAATGGGGCAGGCAAGTCAACCCTCGTTGGACTTGTCTCTGGCGCGATTGAGCCAGACTCAGGGCAGGTTTTGTCGTTTGGCCGCGACCTCACTCGAACATCGCTTCAGAGCCGGGTCAAAATGGGACTGGTTCGATCGTTTCAAATTACCAGCCTTTTTCCCAAACTCAGTGTCTTAGAGAATGTGCAATTGGCGGTCAACGAGAACACAGGCGTTGCGGACAGGCTATGGCAGAGTATGCACAGCTTGCGAGAGCAGCGTGATCGTTGCCTTGAGATACTTGCCGAGCTGCAAATCCAGGCGCAGGCGGATTTTCCTGTAGAAAACTTGTCCTATGGAAAGCAGCGACTCGTCGAGATCGCCATCGTGCTGGCTCTCAAGCCTCGCGTCTTGCTTCTTGATGAGCCTGCTGCGGGCATTCCTTCTACGGAAACAGACCTCCTGTTAAGCGCATTGCACAAACTGCCTGCAGAAATGGCCATCCTGATGATTGAACACGATATGAAACTTGTGCGTGATTTCTGCGCCGATGTGACCGTGCTAGTTTCCGGCAAAGTACTGGCCTCAGGCAAAGCTCAAGAGGTGATGAACTCAGCATCTGTCAGAAACGCATATTTAGGTCGCTCAGGCCACGACCGTTTCACGGGAGTGAAAGACCATGCTTGAGGTTCGTGACTTGCATGCAGGCTGGGGCAAAACAGTGGTTGTTCAGGGGATCTCCATCTCTGCCAATTTTGGCGAGTGTCTGTCAGTCATCGGTCGAAATGGCGTTGGCAAGACGACACTCTTTGAAGCCATCATGGGGCGAGCTAATACGCACGGTGGTTCAGTCATTCTGGATGGCAATGACATCACACAGGTCGACACCTATCGAAAGGCGCGTGCCGGCTTGGGTTATGTACCTCAAAATCGTGAAGTATTTAAAAGCCTGACGGTGATCGAGCACTTGGAAGTAGGGCGACGAACTGGCCCATGGGATGCCGCTGCAGTTTTTAAGGTTTTCCCGGGCCTGGCAGACCGCAGGCAGTCTTTGGGTGCAGTTTTATCAGGAGGTGAGCAACAAATGCTGGCAATTGGCCGGGCCTTGGTGGGTAATCCTCGCGTGCTGTTGCTGGATGAGCCCACCGAGGGGTTGTCGCCACTGATCGTAGAAAGTCTCGTTCAGTCAATACGTGAGATTCTGCGGCATGGCATGGCCGTCCTTCTCGTAGAGCAGCATTTGGAGGTGGCCATGGCACTGTCTGATAAGTGCGTTGTCATGGATCGAGGTCAAACGGTCTATTCAGGAAGCGCTGATGATCTCAAACAGCGGCGCAGTGAAGTTGAAATGTTGATCGGAGTCCAAATCTAATATGAACGCACCTACGACAATGAGATACGGCATTTTTGACCAAGTGGACGACACGGGGCGGCCGCTCAACATTCAGTACGAGCAGCGCATGCAACTGGGCGAACTCTACGATCGCCATGGCTTTCATTGCTACCACCAAAGTGAACACCATGCCACGCCTCTCAACATGGCGCCATCGCAATCGGTTTTCCTCGCTGCAATGGCCCAGCGCACTCGCAATATTCGCCTCTGTCCTTTGGTCTACCTTTTGCCGATTCATCATCCGCTTCGCTTGGCCGAAGAGATTTGTATGCTTGATCACCTTTCAAATGGCAGGTTGGAGTTCGGTATTGGGCGGGGGGCGAGTCCCTACGAGCTTGATGCGCACGGCATCCCCCCGGAAAGCTCAGTCCAAGCCTACGCTGAGTCATACGCGGTTGTGCAAAAGTGCTTCACGTCTGAGACTCTCGATCACGTAGGAAAATTTTGGACCTTCAAGGATGTTCCTCTCACCATGAAGCCTTTTCAGCTCCCCCATCCCCCGATGTGGTATGCAGCGGCTAACGCTGAGTCAGCGATCTGGCCTGCACGAAACGGCGTCCACATCATCTGCGGAGGCCCCATCGATAAGGTCCACCTGATCAGCGAGAGTTACCGTGCCGAGGCCGCTAAAGCCGGAGAAGCCGCTCGAACTGATGCCTGCATCGGTGTCTCCCGATTCGTCGTCGTGGCGGAAACAGATGAGCAAGCGATGCAGATTGCTCAAAGCGCCTGGCCTCGATTTTACGAAAGTTTTTATAAACTCTGGCGCAAGCATGGTACGGAACCGGCACGTCTCAAATTGGCGACAGACTTTGCAGGGATGGTCGAATCAGGCCAAGGCGTGGCTGGGTCGCCTGAGACCGTGGCCAAGGAACTGACACGTCAGGCTCGCCTTGGCCATCTCAACTACATAGCTTCCCAGTTCATGTTTGGCGACATGGCGCATGATGATGCTATGAAATCGGTCGACTTGTTTGCGCAGCATGTGATCCCTTCTGTCACTGCCACCTCCTCTGAGTGGATTTAACGTGCTGAGTCTGGGCTTGATGACAGGCTTAGACGTTCAACAGAGTTCGACATCCCAGTCCATTGAGCATAGGTACCGTTTTCAATTTGTGAAGGCATAGGGACCTGTTTGTTCATCAATACTTCAAGGCCGGCGGTTGCGCTGTCAATCAAGGGCATTGAAATCAAAGTTTGAAGTTGTTTGGCGTATCCGGCCAGGCCCGCACCGCCCAGAATGATTGATCTCACATCAGCCTTAGCGGCCTGCTCACATGCTTTTTTCAAATACTCAATGGCCATTAGAGGATTGGCTTGCAATTCAGCACCGGTTGCCTTGACGGTTTCTATGTGTCTTAACTTATCGCTGAAACCCAGACTCATTGCCAACCGCTCAAGCATAGGCTTCCAACGCTCACCGCCTGTCACTATGGAGAATGGCCCCAGCTTTGATGCTTGAATAAATGAAGCTTCTGCCAGTCCCGTGACACGACTGGCTGCAATTTCTCGAAGTGCAAAAAGCCCTGGATCGCCGAAACAGCCGATAAGTACACCGTTAGGCGTTGTTTGGGACATTTGAAGGTGTTCTGCCCAAGCCGCTATACAAGCATGGGATGCAACGGCATGGCTGGCTTCGCACGCTATATAAGCGGCTCCAAAACTAGCGGTGATGAAATCTAACTGAACATTTTCTGCTACGCCACTCGTTAAGACTTCTTGCAGTCGCCTTGTTGTCAGATGATTTGTATTTGGATTGATGACGAGAAAACGAATTGGACTTGGTTTGTGCATCACATTTTGGTGCGTTGGTTGTCTAAATTGGTGCAATTGAGTTGATCAATTGTCTATTTTGGGGCGTTGGAAATTGACATTCTCGGGCATGTTTTGTGCTCAAAGTTTTGCGGTTTTAACGAACTTTTTTAAATCTTAACTTTTTCATTCATTGAATACAAGGAATCTGTATGAAGCGTCGTGATTTACTAGCAGTTGCTGCGTCGACCGTTGCCGCGCCATGGGTTCATGCCCAGACCGCTGCTTGGCCCACAAAGGGGCCTATTCGTCTGATCTGTCAATATCCTCCAGGCGGACTGGTAGATACGGTGGCAAGGCTTTTAGCGCCTCACTTGTCACAAGCTCTTTCCCAAACAGTTGTGGTGGAAAACAGGGCGGGCGCGGGTGGTTTGATCGGTACTGAATTTGCGTCGCGTCAGCCAGCCGATGGGTATACGCTTTTAGTCAGCCACGCTTCTGTTCACATTTATGCAACGGCAACTCGGAAAACAATGCCATTTGACCCTGTGAGTGATTTCACACACATGGGTATGTTGGTTGAAGCGCCCATGTTGTTGCTTGTCCGTGCTCAATCGCAGTATCAAACACTGGCGCAATACATCAACGCTGCCAAGACGAGGCCAGTCAGGTACGGCACTTCGGGTATTGGTTCCGCCAATCACCTTTACGGCGAATTGTTAAAAATTGAAGGTCAAGCAAACGAGCATGACCATGTGCCTTATCAAGGCAGTGCACCTGCCATGCAAGATTTGTTGGGCGGCCAAATTGACAGTGTTTTTGATCCTGTCACAACCAACGTGAATCAACTCAAAGCGGGTTCCTTGCGCGCACTTGCCATTTCAACGCCCAATCGCTTACCTGCATTGCCCAATATCCCAACATTTGCTGAACTGGGGTACAACTCACTCACCGGTTCGCAGTGGTTGGGTCTTTCTGCGCCTAAGAATTTACCAGCGCCTATTGCTCAAAAAATTACTGCGCTCATTCCTGAACTACTTGCCAAGTCGGATGTGATGACTCGTTTGGAGGAGGTGCAAACTTTACCTCGAAAAACACCCGTTGTGGGTGATGATTTCACCAAACTGATTCAGTCGCAAATCAGCACTTGGACCGCAGTTGCAAAACGCGCGAAAGTAGAAGTTATTGCTTAAACGCTTCTAAGCAAACTGGAATAGATCCCAGTGCAGCAGTTTCTCAATCAGATGTGATTGGGGCTGCTGCTTTTGTAGTTAAGATGCGTGATTCAAACTCGCTCCCTGACATATGACTGAAGTCGACTTCGACCAAATAAGCAGCTATGAACGCTATAAATTGATGGCCAGTCTTATCGTCCCAAGGCCGATCGCATTGGTGACAAGTCTGGGGGAAAACGGCGTGGTGAATGCTGCGCCTTTCTCTATGTTCAATATGATCGGGGAAGACCCGCCCATCTTGATGATCAGCATCAACAGACTTCTTGACGGACAACTGAAAGACACAGCAGCCAACATTTTGCACAATGGCGAATTTGTAGTGCACATGTCTGATGAGGCTATGGCGGTAAAAATGCACGCTTGCGGTAAAGCATTTCCATCTGAAGTGAGTGAATTGTCTGCAGTAGGGCTTACCTCAACGCCGTCATTGACCGTCAAGCCCCCCAGAATTTTAGAAGCACCTATCGCATTTGAGTGCGTGCTTCACGAGAAACTTGAGACCCCCAGTCGGTATGTTTTCATTGGACGCATCAAGTGGTTGGCAGCAAGAGAGGGGCTCATTGATACGCAAGCATGGCGAGTTAATCTGAAAGACTATCGACCTGTTGCAAGATTCGGTGCAAGTTTTTATACCAGAACAAATGATAGATTTGCCATTTCAGACGATGAGAGTGAAGATCCGAAAAATACTTCTTCCATCGATCAGATCTGATGCATCCAGTGTCCGCCTGTTGAAGCCCATTTTTTGCGGCGAATGAAGCTTATTTGCCAAACACAGTCAAATGAACTCAGGTGGTCTTGGATTTCATTGCGCGACTCAACAACATGACAGGCAACAAGCCTGCCATTACCAACGCAAGACTGGGCAACGCCGCCTCTCCCAAGCGCTCGTCCCGCGCCAGTTGGTAGGCCATCACTGCCAGGGTGTCGGAATTGAGAGGGCGAAGCACCAGCGTGACCGGAAGCTCCTTCATGACATCTACGAAGACCAAAAGCAAGGCTGCAAAAATTGACCGCTTGAGGAGTGGCGTATGAACTTGGGACAGCAATTGAATCCCAGAGATTCCCAGTATTCGAGCGGACTCATCAAGACTCTTCGGAATTCGAGCATAGCCGCTCTGGATTGACTGGAGTGCAACGGCGCAAAATCGGACCAAATAAGCCCAAATCAAACCGATTCCTGTGGCGGTAAGCCAGAAACCTAATTGCGTGTCCGGCCATTTCGTCTGCACCCAATGAACGGGCAATAAGAGTCCAACCACGACCACTGCACCAGGGATTGCGTATCCCAATCCAATTAAAACAGTGACCCATCGTGTCAAAGTATTTGGATGGCTGCGCAAATTAAAGGTCAGCAATAAAGCCACACTGACGGCTAAGACCGATGTGATAGCACCTAGCTGTAAGCTGTTCAATGTCCAATTGAGAAATCGACTCCATGCGATATTGACATCTGATGAGAGCAGCGGGTTCAGCATGAGTAGCACTGGCGCTACAAATCCAAAAAGGAGCGGTACAGCACACGCAAAGCTGACTGCATACCCTCGAATGCCCATGAGCTTGACGGGTTGAGCATCTGTTGAAGAGCCGATCCCGGTAAGCGAAGAGCTGAATCGCATTCGAGCTTGTGCAGACTTTTCAATTTGCAGCAACAAGAGTACAACAGCCAACAAGAATGTAGCCAACTGTGCGGCTGCAATTCTGTTGTCCATGATCAACCAAGATTTGTAAACACCTGCAGTGAATGATTGAATACCAAAATAACTTGAAACCCCAAAGTCAGCCAGCGTTTCCATTAAGGCCAGAGCAACGCCTGCAGCGACTGCAGGACGAGCCAAGGGAACAGCAACCTCCAATATTCTTCGGCGCATCGGTGCGCCCAGCAGGCGTGCGGCTTCCATTAAATGGGCGCCTCGTTCACTCAAAGCTGTTCTGGTCAGCAGGTAGACATAGGGATAAAGAGACAATGAAAAAACAAGGATGGCGCCACCCAAACTTCTGATTTCAGGCAATACGCGACCTTCCAAGCCAGTTTGATTGCGCAAGAAAGTTTGGAGTGGGCCACTGAATTGAAGGAAGTCTGTGTAGGCATAAGCCACCACATAGGCTGGGATGGCCATGGGCAAAAGCAGTGCCCACTCAAAAAATTCTTGCCCTGGAAATTTAAACAAAGTCACAGCGGCTGCAGTGCCGGTGCCAAGCAGTGTGACCCCCAAGCCAACCCCCACGCAAAGCAACAAACTCGCAGCGACATAATCTGTCAAGACGGTTTGAGAAAGTTCGTACAAAACTTGCGCAGACGTTTCGTTCCACTCTAGCCACGCGCTGACCAGTGCCACGATGGGCAAACATATCAGAATTGCAATAAGGCTAAACAAAACCGAACGAATTCGGGAAGCGTGCATGAAGGGTGTCTTATGAGGTGGGCTGAGGGTTGCAAATGCCTGAATCAAAAAGCACTGCCAATGAAGCATTGTAAGGAGGGATAACAAGCCTAGATTCGAGGGGGGTTTAAGCTGTCCTTACAATTCAAGCTATGTTCCTGACACTTGCCAACATTGATGTGCGCTACGCGGGCAATCCCAAGCCTGCGGTTCATGGCGTGTCTCTTCACTTAGAGGCAGGTCAAATTGGCGTTCTCATTGGGCCCTCTGGCTGCGGAAAAACCACGCTTTTACGATCTATAGCAGGGTTGGAGCCCGTGGCTTCAGGACATATTCAATTGTCAAATCGTGTGGTGAGTCGATTGGGTTGGACAGAGGTGCCTGAGAAACGTCGAATGGGCATGGTCTTTCAAGATTACGCTTTGTTCCCACATTTGACAGTGGAACGCAATATCGCATTTGGCTTGTACGGACAAAACTTAGAGATACAAAATTCGCGTATTCGGGAAGTCTTGGAATTGGTTGGACTTGAAGGTATCCAAAATCGATACCCTCATGAACTTTCCGGCGGACAACAGCAGCGCGTCGCTCTGGCTCGAGCCTTAGCGCCTAAACCCGATCTCCTTTTGTTAGATGAGCCATTTTCAAACTTAGACATCGATCTGCGGGAAAGATTGGCCATTGAAATCAGGGCCATTCTCAAAGCCGCTCATGCCACAGCGCTTTTTGTCACACACGATCAAATGGAGGCCTTTGCCATCGGTGATGTGATTGGCGTGATGCATGAGGGGCAGTTGGCACAGTGGGATGATGCTTATCACTTGTACCATCGACCCACATCGCGTTTTGTTGCTGAATTTATTGGGCATGGTGTGTTCATTCCTGGTTTGCGCAGCATTGTGAACCGTCGGATTGAGGTGCAAACGGTCCTGGGTGTTTTATCTGATGAAAGCATCCTGCTCATCCCTGAAGATCAAGTTGAGGAGGAGTGTCATGTTCTCCTTCGTGCCGATGACATTGTTCATGACGATGAAGCCCCAGTGAAAGCTGAAATTGTGCGGAAAGCCTTCAGGGGGTCTGAGTTTTTGTACACACTTAAGCTCCAGTCTGGGGAGATAGTGTTGGCGCATGTTCCCAGTCATCATGATCACAAATTGGGTGAACTCATTGGCATCCGCGCAGAAGTGGACCATGTGGTGACCTTCGCTGGAGAGGTCAATTCAACTTCATGATTTCCAGTTACAAATAGGAATCATTCGTATTTGATGTAGAATTTGCTCAATTGAAGATCAAATTAGCCATCAATGAGTCATAAAGTAAACAAAATGGCATGCGGTACTTTTTGCGCATGTCTCACCTTGAGTTTTGCGTCTGTGTTTTTTGGCACTGCCTTGGCGCAACAGTCAGGGGCTGTGATCAATGTCTACTCAGCTCGTCATTACCCGACAGACGAAGCTTTGTACAGTGATTTCACAAAACTGACGGGCATCCAAATCAAGCGCGTGGACGCGGATGATGCTGGCATCCTGACACGACTCAAAGCGGAAGGATCAGCTTCCCCAGCCGATGTGATTTTATTGGTGGATGCCGCACGTTTATGGCGTGCAGAAATTGATGGGCAATTTTTACCCATTCAATCCAAAGTCTTGGAACAAGCGATTCCAGAAAATCTCAGAGCAAAGCGATCAGACAGCGGCGGTATTTCTTGGTTTGGTTTGTCAACCCGCGCTCGTGTGATTGTCTATGACAAGATGAAATTCAAGAAAAGTGACATCGACACTTATGAGAAGTTGGCCGATTCACAATTCAAGGGCAAGCTTTGTATTCGATCGGGCTCGCATCCCTACAACCTCAGTTTGTTTGGCGCAATGATTGAACACTTGGGCCCTCAACAGACAGAAATTTGGCTCAAAGGTTTGGTTAACAACATGGCCCGCAATCCTGTAGGCGGTGACACTGATCAAATTAAAGGCGTTGCTTCTGGCGAGTGTGCAGTGGCCATCACCAATACTTACTATTTGGGCAGGCTCATGCGATCCAACAATCCAGCAGAAAAAATGTTGGCAGAAAAAGTGGGAGTGATTTTCCCGAATCAAGCAAGTTGGGGCACGCATTTGAATATTGCAGGCGGTGCAGTTGCAAAAAATTCAAAGAACATGGAAAACGCCATCAAGTTTTTAGAATATTTGGCCAGCGCTTCTGCGCAAAATCATTTTGCAAACGGCAACAATGAATGGCCCGCAGCCAAAGGTGTGAGCTTTGACAATCCTGCACTGAAAGCCATGTCGGGTGGTCATTTCAAAAGTGAAGTTCTACCGGTCAGTGCCGTTGGGATGAACCAAATCAAAGTTCAACAAATGCTAGACCGCGTAGGATTCAGGTAATTATTTGGCATCAAGGTGCTCAGGTACCGATGATGCCGCCATCTATTTTACGAACCACGACGGTAGCACTCCGGGGACGCCCATTTGATTTTTGCTCTGGCCAGTTAGAAATGGCCCGTGGGTTGGCTGGATTATTTTGTTCGCTGGCGGGCTCGCCTGGGTGCTGAATGTTGAGGAACATGGTTTTGCCATCCGGTGTTTCAGTCACGCCCGTAATTTCAGAGCCTGCAGGGCCTACCAAGAAGCGGCGAGTTTCACCAGTTTGCACATCGGCAGCCAACATCATGTTGTTGCCGAAATTCTTCAAGTCACCTTTGCCCATGGCAGAGGTGGACATGTCGCACTGAATCCACATCAGGCCTCGTCCGTCTACCCACAGACCATCGGGGCAAGAGAACATGTCACCTTTGATGTTGCCCTTTGCTTCTGCGCGAGCCAATGAAGGATCACCTGCCATGATGAAGTGGTTCCATGCAAAAGTGACGGCATTGAAGTCAAGGTCTTCTTTCCAGCGAATGATGTTGCCCTGCGTATTGTTTGAACGGGGATTGGCCGCATCAACACCAGGATATTTATCGCCTCCACGGTTGCTGTTGTTGGTGAGTGTGGCGTAAACCCAGCCCTGTTTGTCAACATCAATCCACTCGGGGCGGTCCATTTTGGTAGCGCCCAGTATGTCGCTGGCTTGACGCGATTTGATGAGCACCTCGGCTTGATCAGCAAAGCCATTGGCCGCAGTCAAAGGGCCTTGGCCATGGGTTAAGGCAAGCCACTGGCCCTTACCATCTGCATTGAACTTGGCGACATACAAAGTGCCGTTGTCGAGCAGGGTGGCATTGGCGGCGGCGCCACCTGACTTGATGGTGTCACGGCTGACAAATTTGTAAATGTACTCAAAGCGCGCGTCTTCACCCATGTAAACCACAGCGCGATTGTCTTTGGTGACTGCAACGGTGGCACCTTCGTGCGCGCCACGTCCCATGGCGGTTCGCTTCATGGGTGTGGCATTGGGGTTTTGAGGGTCAATTTCAACGATCCAACCAAAGCGGTTGGGTTCGTTTGGATTTTGCGTGGCATCAAAACGGGCATCATGTTCGTGCCAGCGGTAACCAACACCGCCTTTTCTCAGGCCCCATCGTCTTTCGTGCTCGCTCAGTTTGTCGCCGCCATTGAAGTAAAAAATGAAGTTTTCTTCGGATGTGAGGTAAGTTCCCCAAGGCGTGATGCCGCTGGCACAATTGTTCAGAGTGCCCAAAACCTTCCGGCCTACAGGATCATCGGCTGTCTTCATCATGGTGTGACCTGCGGCAGGACCCCTGATTTCCATCGGCGTGTTGGTGGTAATTCGGCGTGCGTATTTGGAGGGGTTGACCACCTCCCATTTGCCGCCTTTGTCTTGCACTTCAACGATGGACACGCCATGTGCGGCTTGTGACTTGCGCACCTTCTCGGCACTCCAATTGGCCATGCCATCTTTGAATAGCAAACCGTGGTCTACATACTCGTGGTTCATGGCCAGCAAACCGCGCTTAGAGCCTTCAAGTGCATAGTAATGAATGCCATCGTGGTGCATGCCAATTTGTACTTCTTGCTCGGCGGCCGTGTTGCTCGCATCGTCTTTGAATGCGTAATTTTGACCCGCAATGCCCACGGGTTCGCCCCAAGGTGCAATCACGTGGGCCACATAACCCTCTGGCACGGAGACAGTGTCGGCTGTGGAAATAGCCACACTCTTAAAACCTATTTTGGCCGCAGAGCCAAGGCCCAAAGAAGCGCAACCGGTGAGGGCTGCAGCACCGCCAATAGCGCTAAGCGGTGCTAATAAACTGCTTGCCAAGGCACCCAAGCCGCCGCGCAATACTTGACGTCTTGCAGGGTCGGAAACATCGTGAATACTGAGGTTAGAAGAGCGATTGCTGTCTTCCATCAAGGAGAAATCTTTGGACATGTTGCTGTTAACTCGTGAAGTTGAGGGGGGAGGGTGGGCGCAAATGGTGTTTAATTCTTCTTCATTCTGAGTCACTAGTTTGACAAATTTGTGACATGCTCTTTGCGCCATCAACTGCCATGGGTCAAGAATTAGACACATGTGTGGATTAGATTTCGGGGAAAAGGTGTTTCACCGATTTGATGTCCTCAAAGATTCCATTACAATGGAATTATGGAACAAAAAATCGTCATTAAAGCCCTGGCAGCGTTGGCTCAAGCCAACCGCCTTCACATTTTTCGCTCATTGGTTGTCAAAGGAAGCGAAGGGTTGACACCTGCACTTCTGGCTGAGGAGATGGGTCTGCCTGCAAATACGCTCTCATTTCATTTGAAAGAGTTGATGCATGCCGATCTGATTTCACAAGAACGCAGCGGTCGAAATTTGATTTATCGAGCGCAGTTCGACCGCATGAACGCTGTCTTGACCTACTTAACCCAAAACTGTTGCCAAGGGGAAGCCTGCGAAGTGAGTCCTGAAGCTGCCTGCAAAACTTGTTAACCCTAAGGAACCCGAAGTGACTGAAGCAAAACCATTTAACGTACTTTTTCTTTGTACCCACAACTCGGCTCGCAGCATTTTGGCTGAAGCATTGCTGAACCATATCGGTCACGGCAAGTTCAAAGCATTCTCTGCAGGCAGTAGCCCTGCAGAAAATCAAACACCCAACCCTTTGGCAATAGCAACATTGCAAAAGGCTGGAATCAGCACCGCAGGCTTGACCAGCAAAAGCTGGGATGTCTTTGCCGCACCTGATGCCCCTCACATGGATCTGGTGATCACTGTCTGTGACAACGCAGCGGGTGAAGTTTGTCCATACTGGCCAGGCCAGCCTGCAACAGCGCATTGGGGCTATGCAGATCCTTCGGCAACGGTGGGAACCGATGACCAAAAGTTAGTCGCCTTTGTCCAAACGCTGCATCAAATCAAACACCGACTGGATATTTTTGTGAGTTTGCCAGTTTCAAGTCTTAGCAAGATGGTTTTGGAAAATACTGCAAGAGATCTGGCTAAAAAATGATCCATTGGAGACGATATTTCTCTGAGCTAGTGGGTACAGCGGCTCTGCTGTGTGCCGTGATCGGCTCTGGCATCATGGCAGAGCAATTGGCGGATGGAAACACAGCCTTGGCGCTCCTAGCCAACACGATGGCCACTGTCTTTGCTCTTTATGTATTGATTGAAACTCTTGGGCCCATCAGCGGCGCTCACTTCAATCCAGTGGTCTCTATGATCATGGCATTGCGAAAAGATTTGGCCCATCATCATTTGTTTGGCTATGTGATTGCGCAACTTATAGGTGCTGCACTTGGAGCATGGGCAGCTCATGCGATGTTTGATTTGGAAATAGTGCAATGGTCCACCAAAGTCAGAACGGGTCCAGCGCAGTGGTTGGCTGAAGCTGTTGCCACGGGTGGTTTGTTATTCGTGATCTTGCGATCCCCTGAAGGCAAGGCATCTTCTCTTGTGGCTTGTTACATTGGTGCGGCATATTGGTTTACAGCAAGTACTTCATTTGCCAATCCAGCAGCGGCCTTTGGCCGAATGTTGTCCAACACATTTGCGGGTATTGCACCTTCTGATGTCCCTGCTTTTGTGCTTGCCCAGATCATCGGTGGGGTTCTTGGGTGGATACTGCACGGGCTATTGAAATCTGAAAGCCATCATCGAAGCCGCGACTAAGTGATCACACTGACTTGAAGTGTCAGCCATTTGAGTTTTACATGATAAAAGTTACTGATACATTGCCCAATTTAGACGAAGCCAGCTTCAAGCGACCCCATTTGCCGTGGTCTGCATTGCCGAAGCCGTCAACCCATCCACCAAAAATTTTGATGTTGTATGGTTCATTGCGTGTGCGCTCTTACAGCAAGTTATTGACACTAGAGGCAGCCAGGTTGCTTGAGGCAATGGGCGCTGAGGTCAAGGTGTTTGATCCCTTGCACCTGCCGCAACCCGACGCTGCACCCGACACACATCCCAAGGTGAAAGAGTTGCGCGATTTGGCGGCGTGGTCTGAAGGGATGGTTTGGTGTTCGCCAGAGCGCCATGGTGCGATGACAGGTATTTTGAAAAGTCAGATTGATTGGATTCCATTGTCGGTTGGAGCTGTTCGACCCACACAAGGTAAAACGCTGGCTGTGATGGAGGTGAGCGGAGGATCTCAGTCCTTCAATGCCGTGAATCAGATGCGAATTCTGGGGCGGTGGATGCGGATGTTGACAATTCCAAATCAAAGTTCTGTTGCCAAAGCATTCCTAGAGTTTGAGGAAAATGGTCGAATGAAGCCATCCGCTTATTACGACAGGGTGGTAGACGTGATGGAGGAGTTGCTGAAGTTCACGCTACTGACCCGCGATATCACGCCGTTTTTGGTTGATCGCTACAGTGAACGAAAAGAATTGGCTGATGCGATTTAGAGCAATCCACCACGGTTTTAAATTGATTTGTAAGAAATCAGTTTGAATTTTTCAACATGGCTTGTAGATCGATGCCTTCGTGTTTGGCCACCATTTCAAGTGCAGATTCAAAGAGCGCCCTGGCAGACCCAGATACTGTGCTGAGGTAAGAGTGGAGGTGGGCATCTTCTGTTGACTTGTTCAAGCATTCTCGACTGTACTGTTCAAAGCTGGCAAGTAGCGTAATGATTTCTGCAACGTGTTTCGGACATTCGCACAGTACATTTGTAGATATTCCCGCAACTCGCATCAGTTCAATATCGTCGTACTTACGAGCTGGAATGAGTGTTCCAGAAGTCAAGCGAGCTGCGCTGGATTCAGTATCCACAACACGCAGTGAATCGATCAGGTCGGCCAAGTCGGAATCGCTGATAGGTTCCCTGCGAACAATCATTCCACTGCGTTTCATAGATTCAATGATTGGCTCTTGGCCAAAATTGTACAGAACGATGACCTGCAAAGCTTCGCTGATGTCAGCTAAGCGATGAATGTCGACCTGAACACCAGCGTCTAAAGAGTTTGTGTGGACGATCAAAATTTGAGATTCTTTTTGAAACTTAGCCAACAAAGCTTGGGTCAAGTTGCTAAAGATGTCTGTAATGCGAATGGCTTGATTGTTAAAACTCAAGGTGAATTTTTTAGACTCAATTCGGGCAGCAAGGGCGAGGCCAATCACTGCCACAGACACTGACTGACCCTGTAAATCTGTCCTTGCTTTTCTTTGGTTGGTCTCTTGATGTTGTTGTAACAAATTGTTGAGATCTGTTGTGCTCAGTTTGGCGATGTTGCTGATGCCGTGACCTTGTTCTGTCAGTCTTTTAAGCAATGTTGCCTTTAAAACATCATCGTCTGTGAATAACCGGTGCTTACTTTCTGTTTTGTACGGCAGAAAGGTTTCGTAGCGCATCTCCCAGACTCGAAGCGTAGGCGTTGGAACGCCACTGAGACTAGACACTGCACCAATCTTGTGTAAACCGCCCGTGGGTTGAGTATTTTTTTTCATTTTTTCTATTTTGAATTGATTTTGAGTAGTTTATACGAAATATTTTAATATTTTGAATAGTTTAAATGCAATTGAGTGATAGATTTGCACTCATTGAAAAGGAAACATGATGATTAACAAGCGCGCTTCCCTTGGTTTACACGTCATCACACACATCGCTAGGACCCCTAGCCACAGAACCATCACAGCTGATGCGCTTGCATCTTTGACGGATGTTTCTTTGTCCTACATAGAAGGCATCTTGAAAGATGCCAGAGAGCAAGGCTTGATTCGTGCCACCCGGGGGCCGGGTGGGGGCTATCAGCTGTGTGTTCCTTTGAACGAGTTATCCGTTTGGGATGTTGTTTTGTGTTTTAACCCTGCCAATGAAGTTCTCAAAAATAGTCATTCTTCTAACGAGTCAAGCTGCACGTACTTGATTGCGCAACAGGCTTGTCAATTGGAAAAAGAGTTCCTTCAGGCTTATCCTTTTGCGGAATTGGTACCCAAAAATTCTGAGTCTCCTGCTTCAAAGCCAACAAAGTCTTTGGCAATGAACTTCAAGCCCTTACCTCAAAGGGTGAGACCTGTTGCACCCAATTCTATTTTCGACTTGTCGAATTTTCTAAATTTACAAGCGGCTTAGGATTGATATGAAAGTGTCCTACGTTTTGTGGAACAAAAGCGGTGTTGAAAGTGAAATTCCCATGGGACAAGCGTGGAAATGGATCCTCCATATTGAAGATGAAATTGAAATTCATTTGATCTTTGAAAACTTGAAGAAAAAAATTGCAGACAACAAACTTACCCTTTTAAATTTACAAATTGATCAGCAATGCTGCTCAGATGAATTTTTAAACCGAGCTTGTGCAGCATACAAAGACCCTGTTATTTACGATGAGTTCATGCCTGTTGCAAGGATAATTTCTACACACACTGAAACTGATTCAAGAGAATCTAGATCCGTGATGGAGCGAATGAATTGATGTTGAATTTACAAAAAAATCTCGATCGGTTGAATGAAAATGTACAAAGTCGCCATTTTTTCCAGTGACGATCAATTTGCTCAGAAGATTTCACGATCAATCAATTTTTTGGATTGCAACATATTTAGGTTTCCGATAATTCTCTCAAATTATCGAGCGGAATTTTTGCAAAATTTTGATCTGATATTTGTTCATAAAAAAGAAATTTCATTGGAAGTCAATGGTTTCTTCTTTGAAAAAAACTCAAGCCATCTAGCGCCTGCCTGTGCTGTGGCTTTTTTCCCAGACAGTCAATCCCAACTTGCAGGGCCACTTTTAGACATGGGATTTGACAGGTGCTTGAATGAATCGTTTGATGAGGCGCATCTTGCTGCGCTGGTCAGGGCTTTGCTAAGAAGAGGTCTTGGCTTATGTTCAACCGTCAGTTTTTATGGTGATCTTGAGTTCAATCACTCGACCAAACTCTCTTTGTTAAAAAGCACAGCTTTGCAACTGCCCTTGCGAGAGGCTCAAATTCTAGGTCTTTTACTCCGTAAAGTAGGGAAAATAGTCCCTACGGAAGAATTTTTAGCCGAAATCGATCCTCTTTCAACTCGCATGAACAAGTCAACAATTCATGCCTACATTCACAGATTGCGAAACAGAATTTCTTCAAATATTCTGCCTATTCGAAATATCAAAAGAAATGGCTATTTTTTGAACAAACATATTCAAAATGTTCATTTAAAAGAAGTGAATACAGTTTTTGGAAATTTATACCGATGATCACCTTGCTTCAACTTCGACAGGGCCCCCAAGAGACTTGCTTTGGGAGGTATATCCATGCCAATTTAAGGCCCTTGCAGGCGAGACAAATTTCTGAGCGTATCTGGTTTTTTGCAGGGAAAAAATGCTGATAAAAAAAGCCCGTTGGTAAATTCCAACGGGCTTTTGGTAGATAAAAAGAAATTACTTCTTCTTTTCACATTCTTTTGCTTTTTCATTTTCTTTTTTGGAGCAATCAACTTTTTTCTCATCTTTTTTGTCGTCCATCTTGCCGCCACCATGGCTGCCGGCAAAAGATGCAGTTGAGACCAACATAAAAGCTGATACGAGTGCAGTTACTAATAATTTCATGTCAATTCTTTCAAAATGATTTAAGTTGTAAAACATGGTTACCGGTCATCACAAGCTGATAACATTTTGTATATTAGCTGAAAAAATAAAGGACCTATTTTTAGTATGGACATGCGTTTTCTTCCCAACGAAAAAGCCAGAGGCTGACCATGTCTCAATTTTTGAAGGTCTGCATTGCCTTTGGCTGTTTAGGTGGAATTTGCTGGCCATCTCAATCTCAAGTTAGATTTTCACCTCACGAGAGTTCCATCGTCTTGAATGCTTCTGCTCATGACAAGGGCGCCCAAAATAGCAAATTCGGTGACTTGACAAAGGCTTGGCGTTCTCAACCCCAAGATTTAAGCGTCTCTTTGGCATACGCAAGAGAAGTCTTTCAAATTGGACTTACTGAGGGCGATCTGCGCTGGTTTGGCGCCTCAAAAGCCGCCATGTTGCCATGGTGGAAAAATGATGATTTACCCGCCGATGCTTTTTTTATGCGGGGGCTGGTCAAGCAAGGATTTCATGACTTCACAGGTGGCTTGAGTGACATCAACAAAGCCATCGAACGCAACCCGAACAAAGCAGAGTTTTGGTCTTGGCGATTTGCAATGCATTTATTGAAGAGCGATTTAGTTGCTGCACTGCAAGACTGCGAAAGTATTGATCGGCTTTTCGGTCAGGACGAGTCAAAAGTCTATCGTGCAATTTTGCGTTATCGAACTGGCGATCCACAAACTGCAATTGGCCTATTCAAAACCTTGGTCAACTCGCCAAATTTTCAAAGTCCATCGTCTAAGGAATGGCTTGCCCTTCACCTAGGGGAGGCTTACAAGGTGGCAGGCCAGCCAGATATGGCCATTGCCATATGGAAAAAGCAATTAAAAGTCACGCCGAAGTCTCACTTCATCAAACTTTCTCTCGCAGAACTTTGGGTTCAAGAGGGAAAATACCTTGAAGTCAAACAAATGTCAGATTCTGTTGCTCCTACGGATGCACTGTTGGTGCAATTGATTTTGGCGAACAAAGGACTTAAAGACCCAGCTGAAAAAAATCTTGCATCTCTTTTCGAATCTAGGTTGAATTCACAGGCATTGCGTCTAGAGTCAATGATCGAAAGGCCGCAATTGATTTACTTCATTGACTATGCCAAGGACCCAGCCACTGGTTTGAGTTTGTCAATCGAAAACTGGAAAATTCAGCAAGAACCCCGTGATGCCGTACTTTTCCTCAAGGCTGCATTGACACTGAACCAACCGCAAGCCGCGCAACCTGTCCAAGCATGGCTTGAAAAGACGAATTACTCAGACCCACAAATCAAGGTCTTGCTGGAGAGCTTGAAAACACAAGTTCAATCCATTCAGTCTGCCAAGTAGCGAATTAAACAATGATTTCAAATATTCGCCAGACTTGCGCCAATTTTTGGGCATGCATACTCATTCTCATCACCATCACATGTGGCAATGCGCAGGCACATTCAAGCAGCAACAGTTACATCACTTTGAGCACTGACAACAAAGCCATTGTGTTGCGTGCCGATATCAATTTGCGCGATGTTGATCTTGTCTTTGATCTTGATCAAAACAACGATGGCAAGGTCACCTGGGGTGAAACGCTGGCTAAAACAGCTGAAATCAAAGTTTGGCTGGAAAAAGGAATTCAATTAAGTACAGCAAGTCAAAAATGCAAGTTGGAGGCTATGAACATCAAGGCCAGTGACCACGCTGATGGCATCTACCTCAGTGTTGAATGGTCTATTGCTTGCTTAGGTGCAGTTGAAAGCTGGCAATCAGCATTGGTCCTGCGTTACGACTTGATGTTTGATCAAGATAATTTGCATCGTGCGCTCGTCAAAATCGATTTGCCTGATTTTCAAAGCAGCGCCATGCTGAGTCCTGACCGACCAGAAGTTAATCTCTCCAAAGCCAACGGTTCAATTGCCCAAGTTTTTTCGCGGTATGTGCTTGAAGGTGTTTGGCACATATGGATAGGGGTCGACCACATTCTTTTTCTAATGAGTCTTTTGATCTTGGCTTTTTTAGAGCCAACCCGAAGCAGTGTGATTCAATGGCCAGCGGTTAAAAAGGCAAAGACTGCCGTTCTTGATGTTTTGGCTGTGGTTACTGCATTCACCTTGGCGCATTCAATCACTTTGGGATTGACCATCTTTAAATTGATTGAGCCTTCAGCAGACTTTATTGAGCCCGCTATTGCACTTTCTGTGGTTGCGGCAGCTTTAAACAATTTACTTGGATGGGCCGCACTGCGCCGTTGGCAGCTGGCTTTTGTCTTTGGCTTGGTGCATGGTTTTGGTTTTGCAAACGTATTGGTCGATCTCGGTTTGCCTTCAGACCAACTTGCCGTTGCATTAGGCGGTTTTAATTTGGGCGTTGAACTAGGTCAAATTGCAATCGTCTTGGTTTTTTTGCCTTTCGCATGGCGTCTGAGACATACAATTTTTTATCGATGGGTGGTGGTGCTCGGTGGTTCCTTGGCGATTGCAGTTTTAGGCATCATTTGGACATTGCAGCGCACAGGAATTTTGAATTGGTAGCCAACTTGATGAAGTACTTAAATATTTGGTTATAGTAGGCTTAAATAATGACGAGATTTCAAATATGACGATTTTCACTTTTTCAAAAAAATTAGTTTTACCTTGTGTGTACGCTTGCGTGCTGGCTCTTTCTGCCATGACACAAGCACAGGCTCAAATCACGCTGAGGGTGACGACCATCCCTGAGGAAGCGGCCACCGAGCAGGTTCGTAAGTTCACACCGCTTGCAACTTATTTGGAAAAGCAGCTGGACATGAAGGTGCAGTTCACACCCGTCACCGACTACCCGGCTGCGGTCGAGTCCTTGGTTAACAAAAAGGTCGACTTGGTGTGGTTTGGGGGTTTCACCTACGTTCAAGCCAAGCTTCGTTCAGGGGGCAAGATTGTCCCCTTGGCGCAGCGCGAAGAAGATACCAAATTTCAGTCGGTATTCATCGCCAAGACCGACTCGGGTATCAAATCGCTGAATGACATGAAGGGCAAGCAAGTCTCATTTGGTTCGCAAAGCAGCACTTCTGGCCACGCAATGCCCCGAGGTGTCCTTGTGCAAGCAGGAATCAATCCTGAAAAAGACTTCAAACGCATCGCCTACAGCGGCGCGCACGATGCTACGATTGCTTCGGTTGTCAGTGGCAAGGTCGATGCAGCCGCGCTTGACATCACTGTTTGGAAAAAGTTTGTGACAGAGAACAAGGTCGATACGAAGGCAGTCGATGTTTTTTTTACAACGCCACCATTCTTTAATTACAACTGGTCAGTTCATGCCGACATGCCGGTTGCGCTGCAAGAAAAGATCAAAGCGGCGCTGCTTGCCCTGAACCCGGCTAACCCCGAACACGCTGAAATTTTGCGACTGAATCGCGCAACGCGCTATATCGAAACCAAGCCTGAGAACTACAAGGAACTTGAGGCAGCAGCTCGAAATTTGGGGCTGCTCTGATAAGGCGGCGCGCACAGGTTTGAACATCGAGCTTTTAGACCTGGATGCCCGGCATCCGGCTGCCTTACCCGGCGTTGCAGCGGCTTTGCGTGCCCTAAGCCTGCGGGTGAGTGATGGCGAGCAGGTGGCCATCATTGGTCCATCTGGCGCGGGCAAGACCACCTTGTTGCAGGTTCTGGCCTGCGCTCATCCGCCAACTCAAGGCCAGCTGCAACTGGCCGGCGTGAACCCTTGGACTCTGCCCGCACCGGCCTTGCGTCGCATGCGTGGCCAGTTGTTTCTGGCCCCACAGGTGTCACCGCTGCCGCCGCGCCAACGCGTGGTCACCTCGGTACTGGCTGGGCGTTTGCCCGCCATGGGTTTGTTGGCCAGTTTGCGCTCGCTGTTTTACCCGGCCGACATCCCGGCCGCCTACGCAGCGCTGGTGCACTTTGACCTGGGCGACAAATTGTTCGAACGCGTCGACCGCTTGTCGGGCGGCGAACGTCAGCGTGTGGGACTGGCTCGCGCCCTGTTGGCCCCAGCCAGCCTGTGGTTGATTGACGAGCCTCTGTCCGCGCTCGATCCGATGCGCGCCCGCATGGCCATGGTCGCGCTGGTGGGCCTGGCACGTGAAAGGAAAACCACACTGGTGGCCACCCTGCACCAGGTGGACATGGCGCTGGCTCACTTTCCACGCATCATTGGTCTGCGCGACGGCCAGGTGGTTTTCGATTTGCAGGCAGAGCATGTTAGCCCCGAGCATCTGGCGCATTTGTACGCCCAGCATGAGCACGAGTTGCGTGGCGAGACCTTGCCTTTGACCATGCCCGAAGTTGCACCCGCAGCGCCCGCGCCTGTGGTGATGCATTGCCGCTGAAGCGGGCAGGTTCTTCAGGCCACTCGCCCTGCACATGTCTGACTCTGCTTCCCATGTGTCTACTGTGAGCCCCAACATGAATGCACCCGCGCGCGACCCGGCTTTTGCCTCGCGCATGTTGTGGCTCTGCTTGGCACTGGTGCTGCTGTGGCCACTGTGTGTGGCCACCGAATTCCGTTTGTGGGTGCTTTGGGAGCCCGAGAACCGCAAAGTCACAGCCAACTTTGTGCGCAGCTTTTGGCCTTTGGTTTACAACGCCGAATTTTTGCAAATGTTGGTGCTCGAAACGTGGCGTACCGTGGCCATGGCCACCGCAGGCGTCACCTTGGCGCTGTTGCTTGCAGTGCCCTTGAGCTTGCTGGCCACACGGGTGTTGTCGCTTTCGGCCTTGTCCGGTCGCATGGACCGCTGGCCAGCGGTGTTGCGATGGTGCGTGCGAGCCACTTTGATTGTGTTGCGCAGCATTCCTGAATTGATTTGGGCACTGGTGTTTGTCCGTGTGGTGGGACTGGGACCCACGGCGGGCGTGCTAGCGATCGCGCTGACTTATGGCGGCATGCTGGGCAAAGTGTACGCTGAGATTTTGGAGAGTGGTGAAACCCATGCCGCCCAGACTCTGATGCGCAATGGCAGTGGCCGCCTGCAAGCTTTTGTTTACGCGTTGCTACCCAGTCACGCGGCTGAACTCGCCTCTTACACGGTTTATCGGTGGGAGTGCGCTATCCGATCTTCCGTCGTTCTTGGTTTTGTGGGTGCGGGTGGTCTGGGTCAGCAACTGGACAACTCGATGAAGATGTTCAATGGCGGTGAAGTGGCCACTTTGTTGCTGGTGTTCATCGCGCTAGTAGCCTTGGCCGATCGCTTAAGTGCTTGGCTGCGAAAGGCCTTGGCATGAAGCCTACACCGACACCAGACGCAACGCCTGTCACCCGGGCCGTTGCGCAGGATTCGGCCAACCCGCCTTGGAAACTGCCGCCGCCCCTGTTTGACGCCCGTTGCCGCGCTTGTTGGTTCACAGCCGCCTTGCTGTTTCTGGTGGTGGCCAGCTTTGTGTCGTTGAATTTGGACTGGGCTGCCTTTGCGTCGATGGACGCGGCGCGCAGCATGGGTCGTTTTGTGGCCGAATTTTTTCCGCCCGATTTGTCGCCCATCTTTGTAAACAAAGTGGTCTGGGCCGCTTGGGAAACACTCGCGATGTCGGCGCTCGGCACTGCCATTGCTGCATTGCTTGGCTTGGTGCTTGCCGTGCCCGCCAGTCGCTTGTCACACCAAGACCCAGCCTGGCTGCGCAGACCCACGCGTTGGCTGCTCAATGCGCTGCGCGCCATTCCTGAGCTGGTGTGGGCCGCTTTGCTTTTGATCTCTGCTGGTCTGGGGCCCATGGCAGGTACGCTTGCGTTGGCGCTGCACACCGGCGGCGTGCTGGGGCGTTTGTTTGCTGAGGCCATGGAAAATGTGCCCTCGGGTCCAGGCGACGCGTTGCGCACCCAAGGCGTGGGGCGACTGCGGGTGTTTGCTTACGCCACCTTGCCGCAGGTCTTGCCTCAGTTAATGAGTTACATGCTGTACCGTTGGGAAAACAACATTCGAGCAGCCGCCATATTGGGGGTCGTGGGGGCGGGTGGTTTAGGCCAATTGCTGTCTTTTCACATGGGCTTGTTTCAAATGAACAAGACAGCCACTATTTTGGCGGTCATGCTGCTCATGGTGGCTTGTGTCGATGTGCTGAGCTTTTCTCTGAGACGATGGCTCAACCGTTAATCTAAAAAATTCAATGAGATTTTGATGGCAATAAAACAGCCCTTGTTTTTCGACACTTACAAAGAAAACAAAGATGCAGACATTCAAGCGCTGATCGAAGGCTTGCTTTGCCCTCAGGCTACGCTGTCTCCCAAGTACTTCTACGATGAGATGGGATCGGTCTTGTTTGACGCAATTACCTTGTTGCCCGAATATTACCCAACACGTTCCGAGCTAGAAATTTTCACACACCAAGCTAGCGAAATTCATGCGCACTTTCCCAAGCAAGCCACGTGGGTTGAACTGGGCGCTGGCAGTTGTCAAAAGGCAGCTCAATTGTTCACGCATTCAAAGCCATCAACCTATGTCGCGGTTGATATTTCAGTTGACTATCTGTCGCAGCATTTAAAAGATTTGCAGGCCAAAAACTCAGACGTCAATGTGGTCGGTGTGAGCATGGACTTTTCACATTCACTCACGTTTCCAAAAAAGCTACTTCAACAATTGACTCTAGAACCTCTGCTTGCGCTGTATTTGGGGTCTAGCTTGGG
>Ga0114974_10000031_pt1 | contig 117417 bp, 137 predicted proteins | sample S_130206_EF_Meta_FD_87318 | JGI IMG/M metagenome (GOLD analysis project Ga0114974, IMG submission 87318) | Freshwater microbial communities from Lake Simoncouche, Canada to study carbon cycling - S_130206_EF_MetaG | ecosystem: Environmental > Aquatic > Freshwater > Lake | place: Lake...
CCTGGGAGAATGGCTACTGCGAAAGCTTCAACGGCAAGCTGCGTGACGAGCTTCTGAATGGAGAGATCTTCTACAGCCTGAAGGAGGCCAAGGCCGTCATTGGGCAATGGCGCAACCACTACACAGCGGCAGGGTGGAAAGCCGCGAGTCCAGCGCGGTGTAAGGCGGCCGCGCCTTGCCGTCGCGGGTGAACATCTCGTCATAAGGCTTGCCCAGTTCGTAACCGGTATAGGGCGCATCAACCCCGGGCCGCGAATCCCGGCCTGGCCCGGCGACGATATCGGGGCCGCCAAAATCCTCGGTATTCGCGAAAGCTTCATGCTGCATGCGCGAAGTCTCACAGGACTTTCCGCCAGCCGCAAGCGGGGCGGCGCGGGCGCGATGCCGCGCCGATCTGGGGGGCGTTGGCATGATCGTGAACCCAACGCCTTTGTGCGCCGCGTGATGCCGAAATACCTAGCTGATACAATGGTTTATTGAAGAAGCGCCAACAGCGCCGCCTGGTTGGGCGCCGGCGCGGTCCGCACCTCGGAGAAAGCAAGCGACAGAGCCTTGGCGGTGACAGGACTGATGCAGAGCGCGATCAGCTTTTGGGTCGGCAGGCCTTGCGCCAGCCCGCAGAAAATCCGCGCACTGCGCGGGGAGAAAAACAGCGCCGCGTCCAGCGCGCCCTGGCTCAGCCCGGCGCGCGCCGCGGGCGGCAGAACCGGCGCGGCTTCGACGCGATACAGCACCGCGCGGCGCACCGAAAAGCCGCGCGCGTCCAGATCATCCGCCAGCGTGCCCGGCGCCTCTTCACCGCAGACATGCAGCAGCACGCCTTTATCGGGTGAGGTCCAGCGCGACGTGGCCTCGGCCAGGGCGCGGGCATCGCCATCGGCATTCCTGATGTCGGTGAAACCTGCCTGCCGCGCTTCCTGCGTGGTTTGCGGCCCCACCGCGAAAATCGGCAGGTCGCGCCGCGCCGTGCGCCGGATCAGGGCGCGGATGCCGTTGGCGCTGGTCGCCAGGATCGCCTGAACATCGCGCAGGTCCGGTTCAGGCCCGTCGGAAAAATGGGTGCTGAGCAGCGGCGCCAACAGCGCGGTATGGCCCATTTCGGCCAGGCGCGCGGCGATCTCTTCGCCATCCTCGACGGGTCTGGTCACCAACACATGCATGGATCAGCGCCTTTGCCGCATGGCCATTTCGGCGTAAAGCAGCGGCCCATGCGTGACAAGCCTCTCACCATTCTGGGTATCGAGACCAGCTGCGACGAAACCGCGGCCTCGGTGGTGCGCGGGCGCATTCCCGGCCCCGGTGAAATTCTCTCCAATATCGTGTTCAGCCAGATCGAGGCGCATGCGCCCTATGGCGGGGTGGTGCCGGAAATCGCCAGCCGCGCCCATCTGGAAATTCTTGATGGCATCATCGAACGCGCCCTGGACGAGGCCAAGATCACCTTGCCGGAACTGGACGGCATCGCCGTCACCGCCGGCCCCGGCCTTATCGGCGGGGTGATGGTGGGGCTGACCACCGCCAAGGGCCTGGCGCTGGCTGCGGGCAAGCCGCTGATCGCCGTCAACCATCTGATGGGGCACGCCCTCACCGCCCGGCTGACCCATGGCGTGGAATTTCCCTTTTTGTTGCTGCTGGTGTCGGGCGGGCATTGCCAACTGGTTGGCGTCGGCGGCACCGATGATTTTCGCCTCTATGGCAGCACCATCGATGATGCGGTGGGCGAAGCCTTCGACAAGACCGCCAAGATTCTGGGCCTGCCCTATCCCGGCGGCCCGGCGGTGGAGGAAGCGGCGCGCAGCGGCAACCCCAAAGCCTATGATCTGCCGCGTCCGCTGCTGTTCAGGAACAGCCGCGGCCGGGACGGGGCGGATTTCTCTTTTTCCGGCTTGAAGACCGCGCTGCGCCAGCTGGCGCAGGACCAAAACGTTTCGGTGCCCGACGCCAGCGCCTCGTTTCAGGCCGCCGTGATCGATATTCTGTGCGACCGCAGCCGTTTTGCCATGGATCTGTTCCGGGCCGATTTCCCGGATGCCAATACCTTGGTGGTGGCGGGCGGCGTGGCGGCCAATCAGGCGATCGGCGCGGCGCTGGCCCGGTTGTGCGAGGCCGAGGATTTTATCCTGCGCGTCCCGCCGCCCAGGCTATGCACCGACAATGCGGCCATGATTGCCTGGGCGGGCGTGGAACGGCTTGCGGCCGGCGCCGGCGGCGATGATCTGGCGATCTCGCCGCGCGCGCGTTGGCCATTGGCCCTTGGGCGGCATACGCCGCCGGGGGCCGCCCCTTAGATGGTGGCGGCGACGGTCAGAAGGCCCAGCACGCCGGTCAGCGCGATGGCGGCAACATTGAAGATATCGGCGATGGTGTTGTTCACCACCTCGTCCTGCTGCGAAGTCTGGCTGCGAAAAATGGTCGTCATGTCTTGCTCCTATCAAAATCAAAGCCTGAGTAGCTTGTATCGCACACTACCTGTTTACGCAAGGTACCTTGCAATATATTTCTGGGCTACTCAGAAACTCTTTGTTGCACCGCGATATAGGTCCTTGAGCGTTGCAATACAATGAAGCTGAGCTATGCAATTTGTGACCATCTTGTGGCAAAAACTGGCGTTAACTTATTGAAGTACTTGAAGTTGCAATTAAATTGCGCACAGACATGTAACTGCTGTGCAGATGCAGCATGGAAGGGATGCAAAGTTTGAAAATCGCCACCTGGAACGTCAATTCCGTGCGCCACCGCATTCATCTGGTGACCCGTTTTCTGCGCGACGAGCAGCCCGATGTGCTGTGCCTGCAGGAAACCAAGGTGATGGACGAGCTGTTTCCCAAGCTGCCCTTTCACAGCCTCGGCTATACCCACCAGGCCATTGCTGGCCAGAAGGCCTATCACGGCGTGGCCATTCTCTCGAAAATCCCGTTCCGCGAAACCGGGGTGCAGGATTTCTGCCGCGAAGGCCATGCCCGCCACATGGGCGTGACCCTGGAAGGCGGCGTGGAGCTGCACAATTTCTATGTGCCGGCGGGCGGCGACATTCCCGATCCCAAGGCCAACGACAAGTTCGCCCACAAGCTGCACTTCCTCAGGGGCATGGAAAAGTTCTTTGCCGCGCGCAAAGGGAAGAAGAACAATCCCGTCCTTCTGCTGGGCGATCTCAATGTCGCGCCGCAGGAGCATGACGTGTGGAGCCACAAGCAGCTCTTGAACATCGTCAGCCACACGCCGGTGGAGACCCAATTGCTGGGCGAGGTGCAGGCGGCGTTCGACTGGACCGATTCCACCCGGCACTTCATTCCACCGGATCAGAAAATCTATTCCTGGTGGAGCTATCGCGCGAGCGACTGGGAAGCCTCTGACCGCGGCCGCAGGCTGGACCATGTCTGGGCCAGCCCCGGCCTCAAAGGCGCCCTGAAGTCGCACAAGATCGCCAGGAAGATGCGCGGCTGGCAGAAAGCCAGCGATCACGTGCCGGTAATCGTGGAGATCGACATATGAAGTGGTCGCGCAGAGCGGGCGCGGATGCGCCCAAAAAATTAGGGGCGCCCCCGGCGCCGGCGCTGACGATCGCACAGCTTTGCTGTGCGATCTGCTGGGCTGACGCTCCGTGAAACTAGCGCTGCTGCGCCACGGCCCCACCGACTGGAATGCGGCGGGAAGGATTCAGGGCCATACCGACATTCCGCTGAGCAGCGCGGGTCTCGCCAGGATGGCGGCGCTGCGACTGCCTTTCCCGGCAAACCGTGTCTATGCCAGCCCCTTGCTGCGCGCGCGCCAGACCGCCGAGGCTCTGGCCCTGGCCGATCCCGTTCTGGATGCGCGGCTGATGGAACAGCATTGGGGCCAGTGGGAAGGCCTGACCCGCGACCAGATTTTCGCCCAACATGGCGATGACGCGTTCATCCGCTGCGGCTCGCAGCAAGGCACCGCCTTTCGCCCCCTGGGCGGCGAATCCACGGGCGAATTGCATGCCCGGGTGGCGGATTTCCTGAAGGATGTGGCAAGCGGAGACGGCGATGCCGTGGGGATAGCGCATCTGGGCGTGCTGCGCGCGGCCTATACGCTCGCCACCGGCTGGGCGATGGACGCACCCATGCCGCCCGATCTGGATGTGTCGAAGATTCTGCTTCTGTCGCTGGGCACCAGCGGAACGCCGAAAGTCGAACGCCTGAATATGGAGTTTACCGCACTTGGCGGTTAGACCCGCCGCTCGCCTGAAGCTCGCGGCGTTCGTCGCTTTCGCAGGTCCACTGGACCTGCTCACGCGCTGCGCGCGCCGCTACCTCACCCAGAACGGCGTGACCTTGCGGAATTTGCGGTAACGCTTCAGCGCCTGGCGGATCGCGCGCGGGGTCTGCGCGCCATACCAGCCCACCAGGGTGCCGGCGGCGAAACGCATCGCCGCGTCATTTTCCTTGCGGGCCTTCTCTTCGGGGCGCAGCAGATCGCCGACCACGGCGCGGACATTGGCGACATCGTTGAGATCGCCCAGATGATTCTGCAATTCCCGCACCTGTTTCAGATACCGCTTCACTGCGCCCTTGGGATATAGCGGGGCGAAGAACTCCGCCGTATAGCGCAGCTTCTTGAGGGCGATGCGCAGCCGGTGCATGTCGCCCTCCTCCTGGGAATGGGCGGTGCGGCCGCGCTTTTTCACCCGCCTGTTCTGGCGGTCCAGCATGCGCGAGGCGGTCTTGGGCAGGCGGCGCTGACGGGTCAGCGGCAGTTGCGACTGGGCCAGCGTGGCGACGTCATCGGTGAAAAGCTCAAACTCCGCCGCCGCGATGCAGGCGGCGGCGGCTGCCCAGGCCTTGTCGCGCGCTTTTTCCGCGCGGGCGCGCAACAGTGCGAAACCTTCGACATCCTTTTCGTGCGGCACCAGCAATTTGCCCACAAACACATCCAGGTCGCGGGCCGGGGCCAGGCGCCCGGACAGGATCTTGGAGCGGCCACGCAGCTCCGCCAGCCATTCCTGGTTGAATTCCCGTCCGAAGGCGCCCAGCGCCACTTCCAGCCGGCGAAAGGCGACACGCAACTGATGCAGGCCTTCCACCGAACGGCCCACCCTCAAGGTGGCGGCATTGGCGGTGATCTGCGCCAGGCAATCGGACAGGGTGGCGCGAAAGGCTTCCTCGGGCCGCATGGCGGCGGCGACATAGGCGGGCACCGCCTTGACCGGCTGGACCGGGCCAATATTGCGGCGGGCAAGGGAATGAATGGTGACACGGGGATCATCCATGGGCCAACCCTAGGACCAAAGGGTGCGCGCCATCAATCGCGGGGTGCGGGAAATAGATCTATATTGGACGTACCGGCAGCCTGGCGGCGGCGAGCGCCGCCTTTGCCTGCGCGATGCTGACCTCGCCGAAATGGAAGATCGAGGCCGCCAGCACGGCGCTGGCATGGCCGCGCACCACCCCGTCCACCAGGTCCTGAACATTGCCCACCCCGCCCGAGGCGATCACCGGCACGCAAACCGCATCGGCCACCGCGCGGGTGAGGTCCAGGTCATAGCCGGATTTCACCCCATCGCGGTCCATGGAGGTGAGCAGGATTTCGCCCGCGCCATAGCCCACCAGTTTCCTGGCATGTTCTACCGCATCAATGCCGGTGGCTTTGCGACCGCCATGGGTGAAGATCTCGTAATTGCCTTTTTCGCCCTTCTTGGCGTCGATGGCGGCGACGATGCACTGGCTGCCGAATTTCTCCGCCGCGTCCTTGACGAATTCGGGGCGCGACACGGCGGCGGTGTTGATCGAAACCTTGTCGGCGCCCGCCAGCAGCAAGGCGCGGATGTCTTCCAGGGTCCGCACCCCGCCGCCAACCGTGAGCGGCATGAAGCAGACTTCGGCGGTGCGGTGCACCACATCCAGCAGGGTGCCGCGGTTTTCGTGGGATGCGGTGATGTCCAGGAAACAGAGTTCGTCGGCGCCGGCCTTGTCGTAGAGGATGGCCTGTTCCACCGGATCGCCGGCATCGCGCAGGCCTTCGAAATTCACGCCCTTGACGACGCGACCGTCTTTCACGTCCAGGCAGGGAATGATGCGGACCTTCAACATTACATTCTGCCTTTCGCCATGGCGGCGATGTTCATCAGGGTGCGCCCGGTGACCGCTTCGGCGGGCACGCCGGTGGTGCGGGTCAACACTTCCGCTTCCAGCAGCATGTCCAGCGCCTCGCCTAACTTGTCGCTGTTCCAGCGCTGGACCTGGGCCTTGAAGGCGTTGGTGCGCGAAAAATGCACCGGCGGCCGCAGCCGCTTGAGCACGGTGTCGATCGCTTCGCCGCGATTGGTGCTTTCGCGCGCCTGCATCAGTTTCTGGAAATGGCCCATGGCGCTGCGGATCACCTGGGCCGGCTGGGTGTCGGAGACCCACAGCCGTTCCAGCTCGCGGTCCAGCTTGACCAGATCGCCGCCGGCCGCCGCATCGCAGGCGCTTTCGCTGCGCGCTTCGGCTTCATCGCCCATCACGGCGCGGACATCTTCGAGCGCCACCTGCTTCTTGCCATGCATGTAGAGCAGCAGCTTTTCGATCTCGCGCCGGGTGACGCCGCGGTCGGAACCCAGGCGGGACACCGCGTCCTCCAGCGCATCGGGCGCGATGGAGAGGCCCTCGGCGCGCAGCGCATCGCGCACCACATCGCCCAGGTCGCGCACCGAGTCGGGATAGCATTGGATGGCGGCGGCACTCTTGTGGCCGTCGAAAATCTTGCGCAGGGCACTGGTCTTGGCCAGATCGCCCGCCTCGACCACCACCAGCGCGTCGCCCTTGGAATCGTCCATGAAGGATTCGAAGATTTCGGCCAGGTCGTTGCCACCGCCGCGCACCCGCACCACCCGCCGCCCGCCCATCATGGAAATGGCGGCGGCTTCATCGGCCAGCCGCGCCGGATCGGCCAGCAAGGTGGCTTCGCTGAGATCGGCGACATTGAAGGGATCGGTAAGATCTGGTGCCACGGTCTTGAGCAGTTTTTCGGCGCGCTCCTGCACCAGCCCGGCATCAGGGCCATAGACAAGCGCCAGCATCAACCCCTTGGGCGGCGAGGCCACATAGCGGTCGGCCTCGTGATTCTTGACGATCATTTGTGCCGCCGGAACCAGACCCCCAGGTCCAGCCGGATGCGTTCAGCCATGTCCTGGGCGGCGCGCTTGCTGGAATCCTGCTCGGCGGCCAGGGTAGCGTAAGGTGACTGCACGACGTTGTAGGAGGAAAACTCGCTCTGGCTGCCCTGATGCAGCACCGTGCCGGCCGCATCACTCAGCACATAGCGCGCTTCCATGCGGTTGTTGTAGCGGGTGATGGTGGCGTCATTCTGCAGGGCAATGCCTTGCGTCGCTTCATTCAGGCTGATCTTGAGGCGGTACCGTTTTCCGGTCATCACGCCGTCGGAATTCAGGATGTCGATCAGCCGGGTGCGCAGCTCGAAACCGTTGCGCTCCGGAATTTCCTCGACATAGATGGTGGACATTTGCGGCGCCAGATTGCCGCCATACATGGGCTGAAAACCGCAACCCGCGAGCAGGATGCCAAGCATTGCCGCCGCGAACACAAGCCCGCCTCCCCTGCGCGCGCGCAGCGCGCTGGCGGGGGAGGTGCCCGTAGCAGCGCTTGCGATGCGAAGGGCGGAGGGGGTCATATAACGATATTCACAATGCGATTGGGCACCACAATCACTTTCTTGGGGGCCTTGCCTTCCAGGGCGCGGATCACGCCCTCGTCCGCCAGCGCGGCGGCCTCGACGCTCTTGCTGTCGGCATCCTTGGCCATGCTGATCTCGCCGCGCCGCTTGCCATTGACCTGAATGGCGATGGTGACGGAGTCCGATGCCGTCAGGGCCGGATCATATTTCGGCCAGGGCGTTTCCGCCACCAGCTTGGCATGGCCCAGCGCCTGCCAGCAGCTTTCCGCCAGATGCGGCATCATCGGGGCGGCCAGCAGCACAATGGCTTCCAACGCCTCGCGCCGGGCGGCGGGATTGGCCTTGGGCGCGGCGCCGATGGCATTGGCCAAGGTGTAAAGCTGGGCGACGGCGCTGTTGAAACGCAGATGCTGCAGATGTTCGGTCACGGCCTGGATGGCCTTGTGCACCGCCTGGCGCAGGGTCCTGGACTCCGCATCATCGGCGCTGACGGCGGTGCCAGGCACCGGCAAGTCAACGGCTTCCGTGCACAGCCGGTAAATGCGCTGGACGAACCGCCAGCAGCCTTCCGCCCCGGCATCGGTCCATTCAATGTCGCGTTCCGGCGGGGTGTCCGACAGCATGAACCAGCGGATGGTGTCGGCGCCGTAATCGGCGATGATGGTTTCCGGCGCGATCACATTCTTTTTCGACTTGGACATTTTCTCGGACGGGCCGATCGCGACCTGCGTATCGGTGCCGAGGTAAAATGCTTTGCCGTCGCGCTTTTCAATTTCGTCCGGCGTCACCCAACCGCCATTCGCGTCCTTGTAGGTCTCGTGACAGACCATGCCCTGCGTGAAGAGGCCGGCGAAAGGTTCGGGATCGCGCACCAGGCCCAGTTTGGACATGGCGCGGGTGAAATAACGCGCATAGAGAAGATGCAGGATGGCGTGCTCGATGCCGCCGATATACTGGTCCACCGGCATCCAATAGTCGGCGCTGGTCTTGTCCACCGGCGCATCGGCATGCGGATTGGTGAAGCGCAGGAAGTACCAGGAGGAATCCGCGAACGTGTCCAGCGTATCGGTGTCTCGAACTGCCGCGCCCTTGCACGATGGGCAAGTCGTGGTCTTCCAGGCGATATCGGCGTCAAGCGGATTGCCCTTGACGTTGAAGTTGATGATCTCGGGCAGCTTGACGGGCAACTGGTCCACGGGCACCGGCACCACGCCACACTCGGCGCAATGGACCATGGGAATGGGACAGCCCCAGGGGCGCTGGCGCGATACCAGCCAGTCGCGCAGGCGGTAATTCACCGTGCGCTCGCCGATGCCGTCTCTCTCAAGCCGCGCGGCGACTTCGGCCTTGGCCTGTTCCACCGTCATGCCGTCCAGGAAGCGCGAATTGGCCAGCTTTCCCGGGCCGACATAGGCTTCTTTGCCAACGTCAAACGTCTTGGGATCGGCATCCGACGGCACCACCACCGGCGTCACGCTCAGCTTGTATTTGCGGGCGAAATCCAGGTCGCGCTGGTCATGCGCCGGGCAGCCGAAAATCGCGCCGGTGCCGTAGCCCATCAGCACAAAGTTGGCCACCATAACCGGCAGCTTCCAGTCAGGATCGAAGGGATGCGCCGCCGTCAGCCCGGTGTCGTAGCCCTTCTTCTCGGCCTTTTCGATATCGGCTTCCGCGGTGCCGATGTGGCGGCACTCTTCGATAAAGGCGGCGAGCTTCGCGTCCGTCTTCGCCAGTTCCTGCGCCAGGGGGTGTTCCGGTGACAAAGCCACAAAACTCGCGCCGAAAAGCGTGTCGGGTCGGGTGGTGAAGACGTCCAGTTTTTCGCTGTTCGACAATGAGAACTGGAAGCGCAGGCCTTCGCTGCGGCCGATCCAGTTCTTCTGCATGGTACGGACTTTTTCCGGCCAGCGGTCCAGCGTTTCCAGCCCCGCCAGCAACTCGTCGGCGAAGCCGGTGATCTTGAAGAACCATTGCGACAGCTTGCGGCGCTCGACGATGGCGCCGCTGCGCCAGCCGCGCCCGTCAATCACCTGCTCGTTGGCGAGCACGGTCATGTCGACCGGGTCCCAGTTCACATCGGCTTCGCTGCGATAAACAAAGCCGGCCTTGTAGAAATCCAGAAACAGCTTTTGCTGCTGGTGATAATATTCCGGGTCGCAGGTGGCGAACTCGCGGCTCCAGTCGATGGAGAGGCCCATCATCTTGAGCTGTTCGCGCATCGCCGCGATATTTTCGTAGGTCCAGTCGCGCGGGGAAACACCCTTGTCACGCGCCGCGTTTTCCGCCGGCAGGCCGAAGGCATCCCAGCCCATGGGATGCAGCACGTTGTAACCCTGGGCGCGGCGGAAGCGGGCGATGACGTCGCCCATGGTGTAGTTGCGGGTATGGCCCATATGGATGCGCCCCGACGGATAGGGGAACATCTCCAGCACATAATATTTGGGCTTGGCGGCGGCTTGCGGTGAATCGAGCGCGGGCGTGGCGAACAGCGCGCGCGCGTTCCACTCCTGCTGCCAGTGCTTTTCCGATTCCTTGGCGTTGTAACGCGCCATGTTCCCGCGGCCCTAGTTGGCGGTGACGCTGGCGAGACGCAGTTCGCGGGCGCGGGTGAGGATCGAATCTTCCAGCTTGTGCGCGGTGTCGGGACTGGGCTGGGCTTCGGTCCAGGTGGTGCCGTTTCTGACCTGGCGGAACACCACCACCTTGAGGCCGTCGGCGCGCAGCGTGCGGTCCATGATGTAGACGGTCACCTTCAGCCGTTCATCCGGGCTGCCAGGCGCGACATACCATTCCGAGATGATAACGCCGCCGAACGGATCGGCCGAGACCAGCGGCAGGAAGCGCAGCGTGTCCAGCGAAGCGTGCCAGAGGAAGGAGTTGACCCCCAGGGTCATGCGGGTGGAGGCGCTGACGATGCCGCCGGTGCCGGTGTCCATGTCCCGGGTACCGTCATTGGAGGAGCCGCAGCCGGCCAGAACCAGCGCACACAACAAGGCAGGCAGAACTCGCATGGATGTCATTTTCCCAGGGTCTGAAGGCACAGGGGCCGAAAGGGCTTATAGCGGCGGGGGCCAATTGGCGCAACGGCGCGCGGCGCGCGCGCAAGCGGGTAGTTTGGCTGATCCTGGAAGGACTTAGAGGCGCGGCGGATGGCGGATGGGTAACCTGAAGTGCTTGTCATCTGCTGTCGTGGCCGCAGCCGTGATTCTGACGGGCCCCCCGGCGCGCGCCGCCCTGTCAGACGTCACCCTGGCGCCCCTGTTCATTCCCGTCGGCAGCGCCGAACTGCGCCTGGAAACGCAGGCCACCGGCGCCCTGTTCGGGCCACATCAGCCGGGCTGGGGTGAGGCACAGGCAAGCGGCGCCATCCTGTTCATGCCCCAGCTGCGGCGCGCCCTTCGCACCTAGCGGTGCTACGGGCATCTCCCCTTCATGCGCGCTTACGCGCGCGAAGGGGAGGAGAGCAGTGACGAGATCGCCGCGATGCCACTGAAAGCGGGCGCCAACAGCGCGGCATTGCGCGGCGTGACACCGCCCAGGGCATAGACCGGCACCGTTCCGTGTTGCGCGATGAAGGCGGCGCGCACGGGCGTCAGCGGGCGCGCGTCTTCATGACTGGTTGTGGCGAAAACCGGCGAGAGGAAAATCGCATCCAGTTCGCGCGCATGCAGCAAGGCGCGCAGCGAATGCGCCGAGGAAGTGATGATCCAGTGGGGATGGCGCGTCCGCCAGTGCATGGCCTCGCGGATACGCGCTTCAGGCAGATGCAGGCCCGCCGCGCCGATCTCAGCCGCCAGCTTCGGATCGTCCGCGATCAGCAGCGGCGCAATGCCGATCAGGCTCTGCGCCAGCACCGCGCGCGTTCCGGCATCACGGCTGCGCACGACCACCAGGCCGCCGCGCGGCAGGCGGCGGGCGGCCGCCGTCCAGTCCGCCTTGCGGTCATCGGTCACCAGCACCAGCGGTATCTCGTCATTGAGACGCGCCTGATGCCTTGCTAGGTTCGCGGTCATGAATATCCCGGAAAATCTGGCCGCCATATTGACCCGCATCGACGCGGCGCGAAAGGCCGCGACCCTGCCCGCCCCCGCCACCCGGCTGGTGGCCATCGCCAAGACGGTGGATGAAGACGGTATCCGCGAGGCCTTGCGCGCGGGCCAACGCCTGTTCGGTGAAAACCGGGTGCAGGAAGCGCAGAAGAAATATCCGCGTCTTAAGAATGATTTTCCCGACCTGGAACTGCATCTGGTCGGGCCGTTGCAGAGCAACAAGGTGCGCGAGGCCGCGACGCTGTTCGATGTTATCCAGAGTCTGGACCGCGAAAAACTGGCGGACGCGCTGGCCGCCGAACGCGACAGGAGCGGCAAGTGCCCGCGCCTGTTCGTGCAGGTCAATACCGGCGAGGAGCCGCAGAAGGCGGGCGTGTTTCCGCGCCAGGCGGCGGCGCTGATCGCCTATGCCCGCGAAAAGAGCCTGCCGGTGGAGGGCCTGATGTGCATCCCCCCTGCCGGGGACGATGCCGCGCCGCATTTCGCCCTGCTCGCCAAGCTGGCGAAGGACAATGACCTGAAAAATCTCAGCATGGGCATGAGCGGGGATTTCGAACTGGCGGTGAAATTCGGCGCCACCCATGTGCGCGTCGGCACAGCCATCTTCGGCACCCGCGCGCCGCAGGCCGATCAGCCGATCTGAATTGCATCACCAGGACGTAGCTGTTCCAGCGCCGCCAGCGCGTCGGGATAGTCGAGCGCCACGCAGCCATGGGTGTGGGAATAGCCCTCGCGCGCCAGATGCAGGAAGATGGCGCTGCCCTTGCCCGCCACCACCGGATCGTCGTTGTAGCCCAGCACCAAAACCAGATCGTAGAGATGATCCTCGCGCCACATATTTTCGGCGCTGGCGGGATAGGGCAACTTCACCAGCCGGTTGTAGTTGGGATCGCCGGGCGCATCGCACCAGCCGTCGTCCTTTTGAATCGCGCGAACGGGAAAAGCCGTATCGGGCTTTGCGATCCGGTCGGCGCGGTAGAAAATCTCGCGCACCGGCCAGATCCCGCGCGGGGTGATGCCGTCGCCTTCGCCGCCCTTGATGGCAATGCCGCCCGGACCGATGGCGCAGCGGCGAAGCCCCGCACCCCAATCCAGCCATGCGCCGTCCTTGTCGGAAGTGACGATCAGATTCATGGGCGGGATGATAGCCTCAGTTGAGGCTGGCGAGTACCGGGGTATAGGGCGCGGTCAGGGCCGTGCTGCGGCGATAGGCATAGAGCGCGCGATTGGCGGTATCGCTGCTGACGCCCTTGGCCGACAGCGCGCCGGTCAGGGCCAGGACATCCATGGTATCGGGCGCGGCGGATGCCAGATCGATGTTGGGCAGGTTGGGCAAATCACCGGACGGCAGAGACTGTCTGGGTGTGATGGAGGTCGCCGCCACCATGGTGGTGGGCGCTTCCTTGCCATCGAACCAGCCGGTCACCGTGTTTTCGATACTGGCCAGGCTGGTGTTGGTATCATCGCCATCGTCGAACCAGGCCATCACCGTGTTTTCCACGCTCTTGCCGGTAATGGCTTCAAAGGCGACGTCGGCGACAGCGGTGACCGCGCCCCACAAGCCGCCATACAGTGCGTCGCCCGCGATCTTTTCCACCGCACCCATCTTATCGCCGGTGGCGGCGCGATAGCTGCTGCCGATGACCGGCAGGTGCTGCAGCGGATTGACCACGTCCAGCAGGTGATCGAAGAAATCTTCTTCCTTGCCCCCGCCCTTCACCTCGGCGGTCTGGGCGCCGTTCGCAACCTCCGCAGGCTTGGCGGCTTGCGGGCGCAGGGTGCCGTATGGCGGCATTGCCACCATCGTCTTGCGCACGGGGTCGTAGGTCATCATCCCCTGTCACGAAGCAAGCGCCACGCCACACGATTTTTCGCGCTATTGCTGGAATTTTATGCAGGCGCGCCGTATCCAGCCCGGCAAGATTTGCCGCCCCCGACGCCCTCGCGCTAGTCTCGCCCCACCCCAAACCTCGAAAAGCGACTCATGCCGAATACCGCCCGCATCCTTCTGGCAGAAAGTGACGCCGTGCTGCGCGCCAGCCTGGCCGAACAGCTTCAGCACGAAGGCTATGAGGTTGTGGCGGCGAGGAATGGCGAGGATGCCGCCCATGCCGCAGGCGCGGGGCATTTTGCCTTTGCCATTATCGGGCTGGAAAACGGGGATGGCGTGGCGGCGGATTTGCGCGCGGCGGGCCTGGCGTCACCGGTCCTGCTGCTCGGTGCCGGGTCCACCACCCAGGAAACCCTGGCGAAACCCTTCCGTTTTTCCGCCCTGCTGGCGCGGCTGCACGCGCTGTCCACCCATCATGCCGGCAGCGGCGACGCGGCGGTGCGGATCGGGCCTTACACCTTCCATCCCTCCGCCAAGCTGCTGCAGGCGGGGCAGCGCAAGGTGCGGCTGACCGAGAAGGAAACCAATATCCTGAAGTTCCTTCACGCCAGCGCCGGAACGGTGCCGCGCGACATTCTTCTGCATGAAGTCTGGGGCTATGGCCCGGCAGTGGCCACCCACACGCTGGAAACCCACATTTACCGCCTGCGCAAGAAGATCGAGCAGGACCCGGCCAGGGCCCAGATCCTGCTCACCGAAGGCGGCGGGTACAGGCTTTCAGCCTGATTTTTTGGGTCGCGCCGGACAGGCCCTCGCTCCCGCGTTAACGACTTGTTTAACGCGCGTTAACATCTGGCTCCTAGAACAGCGGGATGGGAAGGCCCCCGCCCAAATCTCCGCCGCCATCCGCGCGCCCGCCGCGCCGCCGCGCGCGCGCGCCGGGTCCCGCTTCACGCCCCGCACCGGACCATGCCGACTCTCCGCCGCCGCGCCCCGCAAAGCACCGCGCCACCTGGCCTTACATATTGGTGATGCTGGCCGCCTGGGGTCTGATCTTCGGCGGGTTGTTCATCTCGCACTTCCTGTCCAGCCTGCCCGATGTCGGCAACCTGATGGTCAGCGGTCCGTCGCAGGACATCACCATCCTGGACGACCGGGGCCGCCAGATCGCGCGGCGCGGCCTGACCCAGGGCCAGATGGTGCGGGCGGAGGATCTGCCCGATTACGTTTCCAACGCCTTCATCGCGGTGGAGGATCGCCGCTTCCGCCATCATCTGGGCATCGATCCGGTCGGGCTGGTGCGCGCCGCGACGACCAACATGATGGCCGGCCGCGTGGTGCAGGGTGGTTCGACCCTGACCCAGCAGCTGGCGAAAAATCTTTTCCTCAGTCCGGGGCGCACCTATGAGCGCAAGGTACAGGAGGCCATGCTGGCCATGTATCTGGAGTCGCGCTACTCCAAGAACCAGTTGCTGACCCTGTATCTCAACCGGGTGTACTTCGGCGCCGGCGTTTACGGCATTGAAGCCGCGGCGCAGAAATTCTTCGGCAAGCACGCAAGCGAGCTGGGCCTGACCGAAGCGGCGATGATCGCGGGCAGCGTCAAGGCGCCTGCCCGCTACAATCCGATTGCCGACACCGACGCCTCGCTGACCCGCGCCAGCATCGTGCTGCGCGCCATGCAGGATTCCGGCTTCATCGACGACGACACCCGCACCATGGCGCAGGCGACCCGGCCGCGCATCGTCCATGTCACCGGCACGCCGGGCGCGGGCTGGTTCGCCGACTGGATAGTGTCGCGCCTGTCCAACTATATCGGCGCCAGCGCCGAACCGATCATTGTCGAAACCAGCTTCGATCTTGAAACCCAGACCCTGGCGGAACGCGCCGTGACGCGCGGGCTGGCCGGCGATGGTGAAGCGCTGAACGCCGGACAGGCGGCTCTGGTGGCGATGACGCCGGACGGCGCGGTCCGCGCCATGGTCGGCGGGCGCAGCTATTCCGCCTCGACCTTCAACCGCGCCACCGATGCGGTGCGCCAGCCCGGCAGCGCCTTCAAGCCCTTCGTCTATCTGGCGGCGCTGGAGCACGGCCATGTGCCGGACGAGACCGTCAATGACGGGCCGGTGGATATCAATGGCTGGAAGCCGCAGGATTTCGAAGGCCGCTTTTCGGGCGAGATGCCCTTGATCCGCGCCTTCGCGCAATCCTCCAACTCGGTCGCCGCCCAGCTCACCGCCGAAGTCGGTCCCAAGATCGTGGCGCGCACCGCGCGGCGGCTGGGCATCGCTTCGCCGCTGGCGGAAGTCTCGTCCCTGGCGCTGGGCACCTCCGGCGTGACGCCGCTGGAACTGACCGGCGCCTATGCGCCTTTTGCAAACGGCGGCATCGGCGTCGAGCCGTTCGGCATCCTGCGCATCCGCACCAAGGCGGGCAAATTGTTGTACCAGCGCACCCCGCCCGGCAGCGATGCGGTGATGAGCGCCAATGACAATATCCAGATGACGCGGCTGATGATGGAAACCCTCAGCACCGGCACCGGCAAGGCCGGCAGGTTGGAAGACCGCGACACCGCGGGCAAGACCGGCACAACCCAGGATTTCCGCGATGCCTGGTTCGTCGGTTTCACCGCCGACATGGTCACCGGCGTGTGGATCGGCAATGACAACAATGCCCCGATGGTGAAGGCGACCGGCGGCGGCCTGCCGGCGCGCATCTTCAAGAATTTCATGACGAATGCCGGACAGGGCCTGCCGCCGCGTCCGCTGGTCGGCACCACACTGGTCGCGTCAGCGGAGCAGGTTGTGGCCCAGGACGCACCGGAGCCCGAGGAAAAGCCCAAAAAGCCCGACGCCTTCCAGCGCATCCTCAACGGCCTGTTCGGCGGCTAGCCCGTTAGGGCAGCATATCGCTGTAGCTCGCGGCCCCCCGGGCGCGGATGCGCCCAGTCCAACAAACCGGCGCGGATGCGCCCAATAAAATAAAATGGGCGCGGCGCTCAGTTCGTTACGGCAGCGTATCTCTGTAATTCGCGCCCATTCAGTTTCAGCCAGTCCTGCGGCGCGTCCAGATCGTCCACCAAGCTGCGCACATGCGCCCAGAATCGCGGGCTGTGATTCATTTCGCGCAAGTGCGCCGCTTCATGCGCCACCACATAATCCAGCACGAAATCCGGCGCCAGGATCAGCCGCCAGGAAAAGGACAGCGAGCGCGTCGAGGAACAGGAGCCCCAGCGGCTGGCGGTGTCGCGCACCGTGATGCGCGATGGCTTGGCGCCCAGCTTTGCGGCATGGGCCAGCGCCCGTTCCTCGAACAGGGCGCGCGCCTCGCGCTTGAGGAAATCCAGCACCCGGCGCGGGGCATGGGCCTCGCGCCCGCGCACCCAGATGACGCCATCTTCGCGCCATACCGGCGAGGGGCCGCGCGCTATGGCGCGGATTTCATGCGGCGCGCCGCGAAAGGGAATGACCGCGCCGGGGCTGAGCATCACCGGACCCGCCACCTTGGCGAGCTGGCCGGAGATCCAGGCCGTTTCGCCGCGCGCGAAATCCAGCGCCACGGCCAGGCCGCGCCGGGTCGGCGCGGTGACGCTGACTTCGCCGGTGGCGGGATTGACCTTGACGATCATGCGCCGCGCGCGCGGATTGAGGCGGACCCTCACTTCCAGCATCCGCCCGTCGACCTTGAGCAGTTCGTGTCTGGGCTGGGCTTTTCTCTGGAACAAGTGACGCAACAACGGGTGATGCCTCGCACGATGATATGTTATATGTAGCGTGGATCGCAGCAGCGCAGGAAGAATTTTCTCTGGCAATGATTCGTGATGAACAAATCGCAAGGTTGGTAGGCGCCGTGGCGCTGGCGTTGCTGCTGGGCGCGCTGGGCTTTCAGTATCTGCGTCATTTGCCCCCGTGCGAAATGTGCCATTGGCAACGCTGGCCGCATATCGCCGCCGCCGCCCTTGGGCTTTTGGGAACCACCGTCTGGAAATGGGACAACCGCATCTTCAGCGCCGGCGTGATCGCCGCGACCGCGGGGCTGGGCCTTGGCCTCACCGCGCCGCCGCTATGGCCGTACATCGCGCTGGTTGCGGCGGGGCTGGCGGCCCTGGCGGCGTCACGAAAGGATGCGCGCGGGCTTGCAGTCACCGTTGTCGTTCTGGTGGCAGTGTCGGGCGTGATCGGCGCCTACCAGACCGGCATGCAGATGGGCCTGCTGCCCGGACCCGATGCCTGCGTCGTGGCCAAACCGTATATTGTCGGCAGCGGCGCGCCCGATCCGGAAATCAGCTGCAATGCCGTGACCTGGAGCCTGTTCGGCCTGTCGCTGGCGGCCTACAATGCCATCTTCTCGCTGGGGGCCGCTGTCATCGGCACCGCCCTGCTTGTGAAGAACCGCGCATGACCCGCAAGCCCAAGCCTCCGTCTCCCGGCTCCGCCGCCGACATCGAATCCATGATCCGGGTGGATCATGCCGGGGAGTATGGCGCGGTGCGCATCTATGAAGGCCAGCTTGCGGTGCTGAGGCGCCGCAAGGGCACCGAGCGCAGCGTCGAAACCATCCAGCACATGGCCGAGCAGGAACAGCGCCACCTGAAAGCCTTCGATCGCCTGATCAATGAACGCAAGGTGCGGCCCACCGCGCTGGAGCCGGTGTGGCGCATCGCCGGCTTCGCGCTGGGCGCGGCCACCGCCGCCCTGGGCGAGAAAGCCGCCTTTGCCTGTACCGCCGCCGTGGAAGAAGTGATCGACGAGCATTACACCGCCCAGATCGCGGCCTTGGAAGACGGCAAGGACCCGGCGCTGAAATCCGCGGTGGAAGATTTCCGCGCCGACGAAGCCGTCCATCGCGACACCGCGCTCAGGGAAGGCGCCGAGCAGGCGCCGGGCTACAAGCTGCTCAGCGAAACCATCAAGGCCGGCTGCCGCATCGCGATCAAGCTGTCGGAGCGGATCTGATCTGTCATCCCCGGCGAGACGCGCGCCAGAGCGTCGAGGGAAGGGGATCCAGGTCTTTCCATCTGAGCAATTTTCGGCGCCTGGATTCCATTCCCCTAGCATTGCTGCGCAATACTCGGCCGGGAATGACAGGAAGCGCTACGGCTCCAGCACGCTGTCCCAATACAGATAGTCCGCCCAGGACTCGTGCAGATAGTTCGGTGGAAACCGGCGCCCATGTTCGCGCAGTTCGATCACCGTGGGCTGGTGGGGACGGATGCGGGGGTGCATCTTGGCCTGGCTCGGCATGCGCCCGCCCTTGGTGAGATTGCAGGGCGAACAGGCGGTGACCACATTCTCCCAGGTGGTGCGGCCGCCCTTGCTGCGCGGGACGACGTGATCGAAGGTGAGGTCCTTGGGATCGCCGCAATACTGGCATTCGAACTGGTCGCGCAGAAAGACATTGAAGCGGGTGAAAGCGGGGCGGCGCGCGGGGCGGATATAGGTCTTGAGCGACACCACCGAGGGCAGCTTCATCTCGAAGCGGGCCGAGTGCACCACCCGGTCATATTCCTCGAGGATCGTCACCCGCTCCAGGAACACCGCCTTGATGGTGTCCTGCCAGGACCAGAGCGAGAGGGGGTAATAGCTCAGAGGCCGGTGATCGGCGTTGAGCACCAGCGCCGGACAATTGCCGGATGTAACCGCAGCGGCTAACACGGAAGAAATCCCCTGAAGGCAATTCTCCTTTGCCCCGACTTTAGGGCCAAGCGCTCGAATTCCTCAAGAGGCTAACCGATTCGCTATGACGGTTTGTAGACACAGCGGGTCTCGCCGGTTGTTTTCAACAGGCCCGCAAAGGCCTGATTGAGGAATTGCCCCGACAGGCTGAGCGCATCCTGGTCGATGCCATGCCCGACGCCGCGGGACAGGTGCCATTGCACGGCCGCCCCCGACAGGCCGAGCTGGCCCGCCGCCATGAACAGGGCCTGGGGCGGGATCACCTGATCGCTGTCACCATGGGTCAGCAGGACGGGCGGATAGGGCGCTGCGGTTTCGGGGGGCGGCGCCGGCAGCATTCCGGAAAAACCCACGATCGCGGCGGGCTTGATCTTGCGCCGAAGCCCCACATGCAGGGACAGCATGGTGCCCTGGGAGAATCCCGCCAGCGCCAGATTCTCGGGCGCAAGGCCCAGCCGCACCAGTTCGGCGTCGAGATACTCTTCCAGCACCGGGCCGGCGATCTCCGCACCCTTCTGCATCTCATGGGGATCGATGCGGGAAACGGGAAACCATTGAAAACCGGGGCTGCCGGGAACGCGGGTGGGGGCATTGGGCGCGGCAAAGGCCACGGTCGGCAGCAGGCTCTGCCAGTGCGACGCCAGCCCGATCAGGTCGTTGCCGTCGGCGCCATAACCATGCACCAGCACCACCAGATGGGTGGCGGGGCCGCGCAGGGGCGCAAGAGTCGGACCGGTGAGTGCCATATTGAATATCTATGCGTTAGATTCAGCCAAATGATTGTCACAAGGTTCGCACCCAGTCCAACCGGGCTATTGCATCTGGGCCATGCCCTGGCCGCCATCACCGCCCATGAGAGCGGTGACGATTTCCTGCTGCGCATCGAGGATATCGACAAAGGCCGCAGCCGCGACAAATTCATCGAGGCGATTTTCTTCGACCTGAAATGGCTGGGCCTTAGCTGGGACGAACCGTCCCTGCGCCAGTCCACACGGATGGGCGCCTATGCCGAAGCCCTGGTGAATCTGAAAGCCCGCGGTCTGGTCTATCCCTGCTTCTGCACCCGCGCCGAGATCGCGCAGGAAATTGCCCGCGCCGGCGAAGCCCAGCACGGGCCGGAGGGGCCGCTTTATCCCGGCACCTGCCGCGCCTTGTCGCCGGAAGAAGGCCTGCGCCGCATGGGCGCGGGCGAAAGCTATGCCCTGCGGCTGGACGTGGCCAAGGCAGCAGTCCTGGCAGGCCCGCTGACCTTCAAGGAGCATGGCCACCTGCATCCGGTGGACCCGATGCGCTTCGGCGACATCGTGATCGCGCGCAAGGACATGCCGACCTCCTATCATCTCGCCGTGGTGGTGGACGACGCCCATCAGCAGGTCTCGCTGGTGACGCGCGGCGAGGACCTGCTGCCCGCCACCCATATCCAGCGCCTGCTGCAGGCCCTGCTGCGCCTGCCCGAACCGTCTTACGCGCATCACCCGCTGGTGCTGGACGAGACCGGCAGGAAATTCTCCAAGCGCGACGGCGCGGTCACGCTCCAGTCGTTGCGCGAAGCCGGGCTGACCCCCGCCGACATCCGCGCCCGGATCGGGATTTAGGGGCGTATCTGGATATCGGCGCCGGGAACGTGCTAATCCGGCGCCCATGTCCGATGTTCTGGATCGCCTTTTCGCCACCATCGCCGCCCGCAGGGGCGGTGACACCAGCCAGTCCTACACCGCCAAATTGCTGGCGGCGGGCGTGGAAAAATGCGCCGCCAAGTTCGGCGAGGAAGCCACCGAAACGGTGATCGCCGCGATTCGCCAAGACAAGGGCGAGCTGGCCAAGGAATCGGCCGACGCGCTTTACCACCTGATGGTGCTGTGGGCAGCCAGCGGCGTCACCCCGGACGATGTCTATGCCGTCTTGAAGTCGCGCGAAGGGGTGTCCGGTCTGGACGAGAAAGCCAGCCGCAAGAGCTAGGCCTTCTGCTCTTCTTCTTCGGCCAGACTCTTGACCAGATCCAGCATGCGCTTGCGCACGCGGACGTCCTTGATCTTCATGAAGGCCAGGGCGAGCTGCAAGCCTTCGCCGCTGGAAACGAATTCCATCACCGGCGGCGTGCCTTCCGACTCCTGGCCGGATGCGGCGACGCCCTCATAGAAGAAGTCCACCGGCACGTTCAGAATGCGCGACACTTCGTACAGGCGGCCCGCGCCGATGCGGTTGACGCCCTTCTCATACTTCTGCACCTGCTGAAATGTCAGGCCCAGCAGGTCGCCCAGCTTCTCCTGGCTCATGCCGATCAGCATGCGCCGGATGCGCACGCGATTGCCGACCTGAATGTCGATGGGATTGGTTTGTTTCTTCGGCACGCAATATACTCAACATCAATGCGGGCGGAACTTGCCCCATCTGTGCGCCAGCGCAAACACCTAATTTCATTTCCAGACAGCGATTGTCATTTACGCGCAAACACAAATGCGGCAAACGCGCCGGTAACCAAAAGAAGCACAAACAATAGATCGCCGAAGCGTGCATAAGGTGTTTGCGGCAACGCAGCGGGAAGACGCGCATCCACCACACCTGACTGATTGAGTGTCAGTGGCGCATGCAGCCTTCCCAGAGGATCGATCACCGTGCTGATGCCGGTGTTCGCGGCGCGTGCTATCGGCAAGCCTTCCTCGATGGCGCGGGTGCGGGCGATCAGCAGATGCTGGCGTGGTCCGGCCCATGGCCCAAACCAGGAATCATCGGTGATATTGACGAACCAGCCCGGCCTCGGCCCTTTGGGATCGGTAACGGCATGCGGAAAGATCACTTCATAGCAGATAAGCGCCGTCACCGGCGGGGCGCCGCCGGCGGCCAGCACCTTGGGGCCATCGCCGCTGGAAAAGCCGCCGCCCGTGGTCAGCTTGGTGACGCCGAGGCGGCCCAGCACCTTGGCGAAGGGGACATACTCGCCGAACGGCACCAGATGGAATTTGTCGTAGACGACAGGCAGTACGCCGCCTGGCCCAAACAGATACAGGCTGTTGTAGAAAGACAGATCGCCGCCCGCCCGCTCGATCCGGTCTGACCCGGTCATCAGGGTCTGGCCGCGCGCCTGAAACAGGCTGATCTGGTCCAGCGCGCCGGGCGCGCGCGCCACTGGAAAGCCGGTGGCCGCTTCGGGCCAGATGATATGGGTGGGCCTGCCCAGCGCTGCGTTGGCGGGGCTGATGCTGAGGTCCATCAGCTTCTGCCAGTTGCGCAGCATGAAGTGGCGGACATATTTCTCCCGTTGCGGGATATTGGGTTGTACCAGCCGCAGCGAGACACCCGGCACGTCCGTGACAGGCGTGGCGGCGATGCGCCAGGCGCCATAGCCCCACAGCGCCACGAACAGCAGCGCGCAGCCGGCAGGCGCACGCCAGCGCCTGTCCGCCAGCTCCGCCAAGGAGCCGCCCAGCAGGATGGTGAGAAAAGACAGCCCGTACGCGCCCATCAGGCTGGCCGACTGCAGCACCGCAAGCGACGCGCTCCAGCCATAGGCGGACAGATTCCAGGGAAACCCCGTGAAGATGTGTCCGCGCAGCCATTCGGCGCACCCCAGCAATACCGCGAAGACAAAGATTCGCGCCGGCCCGTCCTGCCAGAAATAGGCGGCCAGCCCGCAGCCCAGGGCGCCGAACAGCGCCAGCCCCGCCGGCAGGGACACCAGCGCGAACGGCATCTGCCAAAGATGCGCGGCCGGATCGACCATGAAGGCAAAGCCGATCCAGTGCAGGCCGACCAGGAACTGCCCGAAGAAAAAGGCCCAGCCCGCGGCAAACGCGCGGCGTACCGGCCGCGGGGTGGTATCTGCGCCGTCAATCAGCAGCAGCAGCGCGCCATAGCCGATCAGCAGGGCGGTAAAAAATCCCAGTGGCGCAAATCCGGTGGCGGAAGCCGCGCCCATGACAAAGGCCAGCAGCAGACGGCGCCAGCCCGTCAGGGCGCGAACCCCACTCCCCATGCGCGCCAGAAAACTCATTCCGCTTTTTCAGGCCACTTGACGCGCAGGCGGCGAACCCGGCGCGGGTCGGCTTCCAGCACCTGGAATTCATAACCGCCGGGATGGGCGATGATCTCGCCGCGCTGGGGCACGCGTCCCAGCAGGGATGTCACCAACCCGCCGAGGCTGTCTATGTCCTGTTCGATGTCCTCGACTCCCAGATCGTATCCGGTCTGGGCCTTGAAATCGTCCAGGTCCATCCGCGCATCGGCGATGACGCCATCGCCGTCCGGCTTGAGGATGACATCGGCCTCGTCATGCTCGTCGGCAATGTCGCCGACGATCTCCTCGATAATGTCCTCGATCGAAACCAGCCCGTCGGTGCCGCCATATTCGTCGATCACCAGCGCCAAGTGGGTGTGGGTGGCCTGCATCTTCAGCAAAAGGTCGAGCGCGCGCATCGAGGGCGGCGCGAACAGGATGGGGCGGCGCAACTGCCCGATGGTGGCGGGCGTCAGGCTATAGGTTTCATCGCGAACGCCGCTGAGCTGCGACAGCACGTCCTTGACATGCACCAGGCCCGTGGGGTCATCCAAGGTCTCGCGATAGACCGGCAGGCGCGAATGCTGCAGGTCGCGGAACATCACCACCAGCTCGCTGAGCTTCATGTTTTCGTCCACCGCGATGATGTCGGCGCGCGGCACCATCACATCCTGCACCTTGAGTTCGCCAAAGCGCAGCAGGTTGCCCAGCATCACCCGTTCCTGGGCCGACAAGGCGGCGGACTCGCGCTCGCTTTCCTCGATCACTTCTTCCAGGCTTTCGCGCATGGCGGCGGACTCGGCATTCTGGCCGGTCAGGGCATGGAAGATGCGCTTGAGCAATGAGGGATGTTCGCTCATGACGCCGCTGCGTAGGGATCGGCGATGCCGAGCCGCTTGAGAATCTTCACTTCCAGCGGTTCCATCACCTTGGCGTCCCCGGCACGCTCATGATCATACCCGGCCAGGTGCAGAACGCCATGCACCACCAGATGGCTGGCATGATCGGCAAAGGCCTTGCCCGCCGCCCTGGCTTCCTTTTTGGTCACGCCATAGGCGATGGCGATATCGCCCCGGTATTCGCCATCTGAAGGAAAAGACAGGACATTGGTCGGCTTGTCCTTGCGGCGGAAGTCGCGGTTGAGAACCCGCAGCTTGCGGTCGTTCGCCAAGAGGATGGTGAAGCCGCCCTTCAGCTTGGCCGAGCGGCGCGCCGCGTCCGCCGCCCGCGTCAGGCTGGCCTGAAGCCCCCGATGTGAACGCCAGGCACGGTCTTCGACCACCAGCGTGATCCCGCTCATGATTTGCCGCCGCGATTATAGGCATCAACGATGCGGGCGACGAGGGGATGGCGCACCACGTCTTTTTCGCTGAACCGCGTCACGCCGACCCCTTCCACCCCTTGCAGGAAGGACAAGGCCTCGTTCAGGCCCAGCGCCGCCCCACCCGGCAGATCGCTTTGCGAGATATCGCCCGTCACCACCATGTGGCTGTCTTCGCCCAGCCGCGTCAGCGCCATTTTCATCTGCGCCGGCGTGGTGTTCTGCGCTTCATCCAGGATGATAAAGGCGCGGCTGAGGGTGCGGCCGCGCATGAAGGCCAGCGGCGCCACTTCGATGATGCCCTGCTCCATCAGCCGTCCGGCGGCCTCGCCCAGAACATCGAACAGCGCGTCATAGAGCGGACGCAAATAAGGGTCGATTTTTTCCTTCAGGTCGCCCGGCAGGAATCCCAGCCGCTCGCCCGCCTCCAGGGCGGGACGCGACAGGATGATCCGCTCCACCCGCTTGTCATGCAGCATATGGGCGGCGAAGGCGGCGGCGAGATAGGTCTTGCCGGTGCCGGCAGGACCGATGCCGAACACCAGCGGGTGCTGGCGCATCATGTCCAGATAGGCCGCCTGCACCGGCGAACGCGGCCGGACGGCGCGCGATGCGGCGGTCTTGATGGCGCCGGGCGCATGGCTGCGGGCCTCGTCGGTGAAGCGGATTTCCGCGTCCACTTCCGCGAGCGTCACGCTTTCACCCGCCACCAGACGCAGATACAGCGCCCGCAGGATGGCGCCGGCGCGTTCGCGGTCCTTGCCTTCCACCGCCACCAGATTGCCGCGCATGTCGATGCCGACATTCAGCTTCTGCTCCAGCCGCGCAAAATGCTTGCCATGCGGGCCGGAAAGGCCACGCAGCAGCTTGTTGTCCGGGAATTCCAGGGTGGTGACTGGCGTCTTCCTGGCGCTCAAGCCAACACTCCGTGCAGGCTGTTGGCCGTGCGCCGTTCGATCCGGACATCGGCGACATGCCCGATCCGCGCCGCATCGGTCTTCACATGCACCGGCTGCAGATAGGGGGTGCGGCCCATGATCTGGCCGGTTTCGCGCGCCGTCTTCTCGAACAGCACCGGCAGCACCTTGCCCACTTGCGAATCGTCGAACGCATATTGCTGCGACAGCAGCAGCTTCTGCAGCGCGTCCAGCCGCGCCGCCTTCACGTCTTCGGGAATCTGCTTGCGCATGGTCGAGGCAGGCGTGCCCGGACGCTTGGAATATTTGAACGAGAAGGCGGTGGCATAGCCAATGTCGCGCACAAGGCCCAGCGTCGCCTCGAAATCGGCATCGCTTTCGCCGGGAAATCCGACGATGAAGTCCGAGGTGAGCGCGATGTCGGAGCGGGCGGCGCGGATGCGTTCCACCAGGCGGCGATAGTCGTCTGCCTTGTGCTGGCGGTTCATCGCCTCCAGCACCGCGTCGCTGCCGGACTGAACCGGCAGGTGCAAGTAGGGCATCAGCTTGGGATTGCCGCCATGGGCCGCGATCAAATCGTCGCCCATGTCGCGCGGATGGCTGGTGGTGTAGCGGATGCGCGCAATCTCATCGATCCCGGCAATCGCGTCGCACAGTTTCGCCAGGCTCCAGCCGTCGCAATCATAGGCGTTGACGTTCTGGCCCAGCAGCACGATCTCGCGCGCGCCTTTTTCCGCCAGTTGCCGCGCCTCGGTGACAATGGCCTCCGGCGGGCGGGAATGTTCCGAGCCGCGGGTGTATGGCACCACGCAGAAGGTACAGAACTTGTCGCAACCTTCCTGCACGGTGAGGAAGGCGCTGATGCCGCTGGATTGCGGGGCGTTGAGGGAATCAAATTTTTCCAGCGCCGGAAAGTCGGTTTCCAGCACATGGCCCTGGCTGCGCGCGGCGCGGGCGATCATCTCCGGCAGGCGATGATAGGATTGCGGCCCCACCACCAGGTCGACTTGCGGCGCGCGCGCCACGATCTCCTGCCCTTCCGCCTGGGCGACACAGCCGGCCACCGCCAGCAGCATCTGCCCGCCGTCTTTCGCCTTGGCGGCCTTCATCTGCTTGAGACGGCCCAGTTCGGAATAGACTTTCTCGGCCGCCCGTTCGCGGATGTGACAAGTGTTGAGGATCACCATGTCGGCACCCTCAGGCACATCTGTTGCGGCATAGCCCAGCGGCGCCAGCAGATCCGCCATCTTGGCGGAATCATAGGCGTTCATCTGGCAGCCATAGGTTTTGACGAAAAGCTTCTTCATCCGGGGCGGGTTATCGGGTCCAAGGGGCTGGATTTCAAGTTAATGCCGCCCGGCATTGGCGGCGGCCTGACCGATCCGCACGACTTCCTCGGCCCGGCGGGCCAGTTCCTTGCGGTCCATCATGTCCAGGCTGAAAGGCTCGTGGAACTGCACCACCACATCCAGCGGTCCGGCCAGCAGCGCCTCCCACAGATGCGGCACCATTTCCATGTCGCCATACCAGGCGAAAAGTGGGCGATTTTCCCGTCCCATCGGCAGGCCGTGCAGGCCGGTGAAGGCCGCCGACACCGGCTGCACCTGCACATGACGGCCATTGGCCAGCGTGGCTTCAGCCGCGCCCAGGAGCGCACTCTTGAACGGCAGCACGGTGTTGCCGGTATGGCTGGTGCCTTCGGGAAACAGCACCAGCGCGTCGCCTTCCAGCAGGCGGCCCTTGATGGCGTCGCGGGTCTGGCCGGTGGCGGTGCGCCGCGCGCGGTCAACAAAGACAGTGCGCTGCAACCGCGCCAGGGTGCCGAAGAACGGCCAGCGCGCCACTTCCGACTTGGCGACGAACGAAATCGGCGCAACCGCCGAGAAAATAATGATGTCGGCCCAGCTGGTGTGATTGGCGACCAGCAGCACGCCTTCGCCGCGAACCTGTTTGCCCACCACGGTGATATGAATGCCGAACAAGGCGGCGACGATGCGATGATAGAAATGCGGAAAGGTGCGGGCGGCGGGGAGGCGCAGCTTCAGGAACAGCCACTGCACCGGCATCAGAAGAATGGTGAGGGCGAAGAAGACCGCCGTGATGCCGGCAGCGCGCAGCCGCGGTATCACTGCCCTGAAGATTGCGGCGGCTTGCGGTTCTTGGGCACGCCGTAAAGTTCCAGCCGGTGGTCGATCAGTTCGAAACCCAGCTCTTCGGCGACGCGGCGCTGCAGCTTCTCGATATCCTCGTTACGGAATTCGATCACGCTGCCGGTCGCCACATCGATCAGATGATCGTGATGGGATTCCGGCACTTCCTCATAGCGCGAACGGCCGTCACGGAAATCGTGGCGCTCCAGGATGCCGGCATCCTCGAACAGCTTGACGGTGCGGTAGACGGTGGCAATGGAGATATGCGGATCGATGGACGAGGCGCGGCGATAGAGTTCTTCGGCATCGGGATGGTCGGCGGCGTCCGACAGCACCCGCGCGATCACCCGGCGCTGGTCGGTCATGCGGAGACCCTTGTCGACACAGAGTTTTTCAATGCGCGTCACGAGTGTTCCCGATTGCGGAATGGAAAAAGCAGGTTAGGCGAATTTGGCAGGCAGCGAAAGCCTGAGGACCAGCGCATCCCGGCCATTGTAATAGGCTTTTCGCATCCCGACCTTGGCAAAACCCAGCCCGGCATAGAGCGCCAGGGCGGACGGGTTATCGACGCCCACTTCCAGAAACATGCTGGTCGCCCCCATCTCGCCGGCCTTGGTGATAACCGCTTGCAACAAGGCGCGGCCCAACCCCCGGCCCCGCGCCGGAGGCGCCACCGCCAGGGTGAGGATCTCCGCTTCCTCGCCCGCGACCCGCGCCAGCACAAAACCATCATCATGGGCATAGGCAAGGGTGCCGGGCGTAACCAACAAGGCGCTGATCGCGGCGGCATTCCAGGGATCGGGAAAACAGGTGGCATGCAGCGCTGCCAGCACAAAGGTGCCGGCGCGAGGATCGAAGGGCACGACGTCAAACAAGAGCTTTTCCACCGGGTAACTTCGCATCAGGGGCGCGCAGGTAAAGCGGTCCGGGGGCCGTATCCGGCACCGGCAAGGACTTGGCCAGCCGCGCCGCCCACAGGGCATCGGGCTGGCGGATGCCGGACAACGTGAAATCCGCGCCCAGCAAATCTTTGGCGCTCTGCCCGCCCGTTCCCGCCAGCGCGCACGGCCCGAAGGCGCGAATGCGTTCGACCGCCGCGCCGAACCCCATCACACAGGGCTGCAGCACGACGTCCCCACCATCGCGCAGCAGCATATAGGCTTCCTCGCGCCGGGCATCATGAATGACGGCTGCCTTTGCAAGGCCGGTTTCATCCATTGCCGCCAGGGCCATGATGTCCAGGGTGGTGACGCCGGTGAGCGGCAGCTTAAGCGCCAGCCGCAGCCCCCGCATGAAGGCCAGCCCGACCCGCTGGCCGGTGAAGGTGCCCGGACCGGTGGTGACGGCGAGATGCGTGAGCGACGAGAATTCTGCAGCGCCCATTGCCTCCTGCACCATCGGCGCCAGGCGTTCGGCATGGCCACGATCCATGGCTTCGAAAGTGTGCGCGAGGATTCTATCGCCATCCAGCAGCGCCACCGAGCAGCCGCCGAGGGCAGTATCAACAGCCAGGAGTTTCACTAGAGTATCTTGCAGGCTTCGTCGAAGCCAAGGCGGGCGGCGCGGGGCCGAACGCTGCCCTCTACGCCATAGCCCAGATTGCAGAGAAAATAGGACTTGATGGCGGTGCCGGCGAAGAACTCCGCATCCACGCCGGCCCGGTCGAAACCCGACATCGGGCCGCAATCCAGCCCCAGCGCGCGCGCGGCAACGATGAAATAGCCGCCTTGCAAACCGGCGCTGCGCATCGCCATGAAGCGTGCTTTGTCGGGATCTTTCGCCAGCGTTTCCGGCAGCGAGGTGGCGCGCGGCGCCAGCTTGGGCAGCGTCCTGGCGAAATCCAGGTCATACGCCACGATGGCGGTGGCGGGCGCGCTCATGGTCTGCGCCCGGTTGCCTTCATCCAGCAACGGCTCCAGCCGCGCCTTGGACTCTTTCGACACCACAAAGTGAAAACGCGCCGGGGTGATGTTGGATTCTGTCGGACCCCAGCGCATCAGGTCGTACACCGCCATCAGCAGCGCGTGGGACACCGGCTTGTCCTGCCATTGGCGAAGGGTGCGGGCGTCACGAAAAATCGTGTCCAGCGCCGCATCGGCAATCGCGTGATCGGCTTGTGCGAGATAGGGCTCGGCGTTGCTCATGGCAGACGCTATCACACCGCTTCGACCGCGGTCACTTCCGGCACATAGTGGCGCAGCATATTCTCGATGCCGTTCTTCAGGGTCATGCTGGAGGACGGGCATCCCGCGCAGCTGCCCTGCAGGTGCAGCGAGACCACGCCGCTGGCGCCGTCAAAGCCCTTGAAGATGATGTCGCCGCCATCCTGGGCCACGGCGGGACGTACCCGGGTCTCGATCAATTCCTTGATCTGCACCACGATTTCGGAATCCTCGTCGCTGTAGCTTTCCTCGGCCTCGTCGGCGCCGCCATCCAGCAGCGGCAGGCCTTGCGTGAAATGCTCCATCACCGCGCCCAGGATGGCGGGCTTGAGATGCTTCCAGTCGCCTTCGCGCTTGGTCACCGAAATGAAGTCCGAGCCGAAAAAGACACGGCTGACTTCGGGAATGGAAAACAGCGCCTTGGCCAGGGTCGAGCGGCCCGAGGAAGAGGCATCGGGGAAATCGGCCACCCCGCCTTCGCCCATTACCTCCCGGCCGGGGAGGAATTTCAGGGTGGCGGGATTGGGGGTGGATTCGGTCTGGATGAACATCGCGCTGCCTGCTGGATACCTTTTCATAAATGAACCTCGGGGCCGCGCGCATCAAGCCTTGTCGGATATATACTTTTACCCGGATGATATTGACTCAGTTATATTATCCGGGTAATTACTAGAAATGCGCTATTCGGCCTTTTCCGGTTTTGACCTAATCGCTTCCGGCTCCCTGCCCGAGGTTTATGCCGCCAGCCAACGGGTCGAAAATACCGTGATTTTCGATCAGGACAGTGGCCGGGTGGTGGATATCGACCCCCGTTTCCTGCCCAGCGCCAACGACGCGCCCAAGCCCGGCCGCCCCAAGCTGGGCGTGGTGCCTCGGGAAGTGACCCTTCTCCCCCGGCATTGGGACTGGCTGGCGACCCAGCCGGGCGGCGCGTCGGTTGCCCTGCGCAAGCTGGTGGAAGAGGCCAGCCGCAACCCGAAAGCCCAGCTTCGCCAGCGCCGCGACGCCGCCTATCGTTTCGCCACCGCCCTGGTCGGCAACGCGCCGGGATATGAGGAAGCCATCCGGGCGCTCTATGCCGGGCAGCGCGACGAGTTCGCCGCCCATATCGAGGCCTGGCCGGCGGATGTGCGCAGCGAACTTGAGAAAATGACGGAAGGGGCCTTCTGAAGATTAAAAATCAGAAGCAATGCCCTTCTTTTCCCAGTCGCCATAGCGCGTGGGTTCCGGGCCCTTGGGGCCGCCCAATTCCGGCGGCAATTCCTTCTTAGTCTCCTTGGCGCGGCGCGCCTGCGCTTCGGCGTTGGCGCGGGCGGCCGCCTCGGCGATCCGGGCGGCGACCTGGTCGGGAGATGCTTGATTGGGCATCCGGCGAGACTACATGACTAGCGTAAGGAGAACAAAGAGATGAATACCCTTCGCACTGGCATGCTGCTGGCCCTGATGACCGGGCTGTTCGTGGCCGTGGGTGCCATGATCGGCGGCAGCTCGGGCGTGATGATCGCCTTCGCCATGGCGCTGGCGATGAACCTGTTCGCCTATTGGAATTCCGACAAGGTCCTGCTGCGCATGTATGGCGCGCGCCAGGTCGATGCCGCCAGCGAACCCGAACTGTTCGCCATGGTGGAACGACTGGCGGCCAATGCGCAGCTCCCCATGCCCAAAGTCTATGTCATGGAAAATCCGCAGCCCAACGCCTTTGCAACGGGCCGCAATCCGGAGCATGCCGCGGTGGCCTTCACCACCGGCATCCTGGAACAGCTTTCACCGGAAGAGCTGGCGGGCGTGGCGGCGCATGAACTGGCGCATATCAAGCATCGCGACACCCTGACCATGACCATCACCGCGGTGATCGCCGGCGCCATCTCCATGCTGGCCAACATGGCGATGTTCATGGGTCACGGCGACCGCCGGGGTCAGCCGGGCGGCATCGCGCTGACCTTGGTTGTATCCATGCTGGCGCCCATTGCCGCCATGCTGGTGCAGGCCGCGATTTCGCGCGGCCGCGAATTCGAAGCTGATCGCGCCGGCGCGGAAATTTCGGGACGCCCGATGTGGCTGGCCAGCGCCTTGGGCCGGATGGAGCGCAGCGTGCGTGGCGGCACGCCCAATTACGAAGCCGACGCCAACCCCGCCACGGCGCATCTGTTCATCATCAATCCGCTGCATGGCGGCGTGTCGGGCCTGTTCTCGACCCACCCTTCCACCGAAGACCGCATCGCGCGGCTTGCCGCCATGGCGGGAGAAGCCGCGCCGGTGACGGCGCAGCGTGGGCCGTGGATCGGCGGACGGGAAATCGTCACGCCGCAGCGTGGACCCTGGGGCTAGGCGAACTAACCCGCCGCTGAATACCCGCCATCCACCGGAATGGCGGTGCCGGTGATGAAGTCCGAGGCGGGGCTGGCAAGAAACGCGGCGATACCCGCCATGTCCGCAGGGATACCCCAGCGCGCCGCAGGCGTGCGGGCCAGCACCTTCTCATGCAATCCCGACACCTGTTCGCGCGCGCCCTTGGTCAGTTCGGTGTCGATCCAGCCGGGCAGGACGGCATTGACCTGGATATTGTCGGCGGCCCAGGCGCAGGCCAGCGACTTGGTAAGCTGCACCACCCCGCCCTTGCTGGCGCCATAGGGCGCGGCAAAGGACGCGCCGAAGATCGACATCATCGAGCCGATATTGATGATCTTGCCGCCCCGCGCCTTCAGATGCGGATAGGCCGCCTGGCAGCAGGTGAACAGGCTGGTCAGGTTGATGTTCAGCACGCGGTGCCATTCTTCCAGGGAATAGTCCTGCGGGGATTTGCGGATATTGATGCCGGCATTGTTGATCAGGATATCCAGGCGGCCGAATTTCCGGACCACCGCATCCGTCGCTGTCTTCGCGCCGCTCTCTTCCGCCAGATCTGCCGCGACGGCATCGGCGCTGCCGCCCAGGGCCTCCACTGCGGCTCGGTTCTTTTCGGCATCGCGGCCCGCGATCATCACCACAGCCCCGGCAGCAGCCAACCCCTTCGCCATGCCCAGTCCGATGCCGCCGTTGCCGCCCGTCACCAGAGCGACTTTTCCCGTCAGATCAAACATCACCCACCCCTGCTGGCATGAAGCGCGATAATGCCCGCGGATGCCGCGTCCGCAAGGGCCCCAAGGAGACCCTATGGCCGGCAGCGGCCTTGCTTTAAAGAGGGGCGATGACGGACACAGGACTTATCGCCCCTGGACTGGCGGCACGCCGCGCGGCGCTCGCCATACTTTCCGGCGTGTTGCAAAAGCGCCGCCCGCTGGATGCGGGCCTCGACCAGCTTGCCGGGCTTTCGACACGCGACGCCGGTTTCGCCCGCGCTCTGGTGAGCGAAAGCCTGCGCCACATGGGGGCACTGGACGCGGCGTTGCGCAAGTTCATCGCCAAGCCGCTGGCGCCGCACAAGGCGGGCGCGGCCAGCGAGATCCTGCTGCTGGGGGCGTGCGAGCTGCTGATCCTCAAAGTCGCGGCCCATGCCGCGGTGGATGCCGCCAACCAGCTGGCGGCCAAGGATTCCAAGGCGGTGCATTTCAAGCCGCTGATCAATGCCGTGCTGCGCAAACTCGCCAAGGAAGGCGAAAGCGTATTGTCCGGACTGGACCGCGAGCGGCTGTCGACGCCCGACTGGCTGTGGACGCGCTGGGCGGCGCAGTATGATGCCGGCACCGCGCGGGTGATCGCCCGCGCCCATCAGCATGAAGCGCCCATCGACATTGTGCTGAAATCGCCGGAAGGCGTCTTTCCCCCCAGCGAGGCCTTGTTCGGCAATGCGCGGCGCCTCTCCGATCCCGGCCGCATCGATGAATTGCCCGGCTTTGCGCAAGGCGACTGGTGGGTGCAGGACTGCGCCGCCACCCTTCCCGCAACCCTGCTGGGCGATGTGCGCGGCAGATGCGTGATCGATCTGTGCGCTGCGCCCGGCGGCAAGACCATGCAATTGGCGGCGGCAGGCGCGAATGTCATCGCGGTGGAGATTGATCCGGTACGCGCCGAGCGCATCAAGGAAAATCTTGCCCGCATAAAACTCAGCGCCGAGGTCACCGTTGCGGACGCGCGCGATTTTGAAACGACCGCGCCCTTTGTGTTGATCGACGCGCCCTGCACCGCCACCGGCACAATCCGCCGCCATCCCGACCTGCCCTGGATCAAGGGCGCGGCCGACGTCACCGTCTCGGCGGGCGCGGCGTATGAGATTCTGGAGAGCGGCGCGGCCATGGTCGAGCCGGGCGGCATTCTGGTTTTCGCCGTCTGTTCGCTGGAACGCGAAGAGGGCGAAGAGCAGATCGCCGCGTTTCTCGGTGCCCATCGGGAATTTTCACGGCTGCCCGTTACGGCGGATGATGTGTTCGGTCATGGCGAGTGGATCACGCCGGATGGCGACCTGCGCACCCTGCCCTGTTACCTGAGCGACAAGGGCGGCATGGACGGATTTTATGCGGCGCGGTTGAAGAGATCAGAGACGCCCTAAGGCGTAAGCAATCGCCAGGTAGACCTTGCCGGTATCCGCCGACAGAAGCGTTGAGGTCAGCAGCCCGCCACTGTCACCTTCGCGGGCGCGCATCAGCAACGTCTCGAACTCCGCCAGATAGGCATCCGCCGCGTCATGGAAACGCTTGTCGTCACGATACAAGGTGGTGACGCGGTCCACCGCGTCTTCGTCAATGGCGTCGGCCAGGCGGCGCGCGAACACTGCGCGGTCGCCCGCCAGATAGCGCTTCCAGTCCACGTCGCCGGGCTGCGTCTCTTCCAGCGCCAACAGGTCAATCGCCATGTCGGCCAGCGCCAGTTCCAGCGCGCCCAGGGTGGCGGCATTGTCGATGCCGGTCTTTACCGGCATGCGCATGTCGCCGCCCTGCTCGGCGGCAGCCAGAAGCGTCTTCATTTCCCAGGTCTTGCCGTCGCTGCGGCCGCCCCTGTCGGGGGCCTTGCGCGCCGTCAGCTTGCGCGCCAGGCCTTTCAGGCCGTCGCCTTCCGATGCGGCGGCGGGCTTCATCGGCCCGCCCATGTCGGGAGCGGTGAGCTTCTGGGTGGAGCGCGCATGAAGCGTGGACATGGTGCGCGCCGACAGATCGAGCAGTTGCTCGGTTTCGGACGCCATCATCTGGCGCACCCGGCGGGCTTCTTCCTGGGCCAGGCCCGGCAAGCGGATCAGATGCTTTTCCACATCGCGGGTGGTTTCCGACAGCAGGCTGCGGATCTTGCCGGCTTCGGTGCTCATCTCGCCGGCGGTGCGCAGCAGGCGTTCGCATTCCGCCATCGCCTCGCCCACCAGGAGGCGCGCATCATGCTTGGCCTGGGCTGCGCTTTCGCCGATCAGTGTCTGCGCTCCGGCGCCCGCATCCTTCAGCGCCGCCGACAGGCCGGCCAGCACGGTGGCGGCGGCTTCGCTGGTTTCGGTCAGCCGCTCGGCTTCGCGCGCAAAGGCGCCGGTCAGTTGCGCGGCGCGGTTGGCGGCATTGGCCATGATCAGTTCCAGATGGCGCTCGGCATCGCCGGTGACCATCTCGAATTTCTTGGCCTCGCCGCCCAGGGCGTCGATCGCATGCTCCATGCCGGTGCGCTGCTGCGACAGCGCCGTCTCAAACGCTTCGCTTTCGTCGCGCAGCTTCTGCACCAGTTCCTGCATCTGCGCGCGATGCTTTTCCTGCCGCGCCAGCACGAATTCGGCGCGGGACATGGCGGCGTCGGACACTTCCTCGATGCGCGAGGCATGGGCTTCCAGAGTCTTGGCGGCTTCCAGCGGCGATTCCGCCGCCGAGGTGATAGCCGCGCGGAAGCCAGCCGCCTGCACATCCAGCGACTGCGTCGCCATCTTCAGGGTGCCTTCGGCCGATTCCATTATCGACTTGAGCTGGGCGGCACGGCCCGCCACGCTTTCGCCGGCGCGGCTGGCGGCGTCGGTGAGATGGTCGCCCAGCGATTCCAGGCGCTGGCTTTCCTGATTGAGACGGGCGGCGATGGTGTCGCCGCGCACCTGCGCGCGCGCGCCCGCATCATCCAGGGTCGAAATCTGTTTTTCCAGCACCGCTTCCAACGTGCGCATGCGCTGGAAGGCGACATCGAGTCCGGTGTTGAGGCCGTCCAGCTCGCGCCGCACCGCGCGGGCCAGGCGCGCGGCATTGTTGGCGGCGGTCTCGTCGGCGGCGAACAGGCGGTCACTGGCGGTCAGCATCAGCCTGGTCGCGTCCGACATGGCGGCGCTGCGCGCCAGGGCGGCGGCGATGGCCACAAACAGGAAGGGCGGCAGCAGGGTGGCAGCGGCGATCAGCGCCAGGGTCGAGAGCGGCTGCGCGCTCAAGCCTTGCGGACCGAGCCAGCCCCAGACAAAGGCGCCCGCAATGCCGATCCAGAACAGCGACAGGAGAATGCCGGCACCCAGCGCCACGCCGGCGAAGCGGCTGGGTTTGAGGCGCGGAATCGGGGCGGTGGGGGCAATCTGGGTGTTGGCGGGTTCCACCGCCTTGTCCAGCGGGACCGTCTTCCCGAATGTTCTGGCCATGCCTAAAGCCCTGAATCCGCCCCGCCTTTTGCATCTTAAGCATGCCTGAGGGCTGTTTCACACCAAAAACCGCGCATTAACGCGGCTTTAGCGGCATCCGGCGCACTATCGGCGGGTATTTTTCAGGTACCGCCATGCCGGACGCCCCAATCGATCTCGCCCACCTCGCCCGCTACACCGGCGGCGACAAGGTGCTGAATGCCGAGATCCTGCGGCTGTTCGACAACCAGGTCAGCGAGATGGTCGGCCAGTTGCTGTCCATTCTGGATCAGCGCGACGCCCGCAAGTGGCGCGAAGTCACCCATACCATCAAGGGCGCGGCGCGCGGCGTCGGCGCCTTTGCCATGGGCGAAGCCGCCGCCGCCGCCGAGCCAGTGGACCCCGCCATCAACCGTGACCGCGCCGTGGAAGTGATTGAGGCGCTGCGCGTCGAAGGCGAAGCCGTGCAGGCTTTTATTGCGGAATATCTCGCAGCCTGATTACTTGAATCAGCGCTTATCGAAGGCTTCGAACTCGTGCCGGATCGAGGCTTCGATCAGGGTCCGCCAAACCGGTTCGGCGATCTGCGAACTCAGGCCCGCCTTCTTTCCTTCCGCGATCACCTTGGCCACCACGTCCTCGATCCGCTCGGGATCGCGCACCTGGTCGCGGCCGGTTTTGAGCTGGGCGGCGCGTTCGATATAGGCCTGGCGCACCGCCAGCAGCGCCACCAGCCTTGCGTCCAGGGCGTCGATCGCCACCCGCAATTCGGCCATGGAAGCGCAGTTTTCGGCAGGCTTCAGGGGAGCGTCATTTTGCATCGCAGCACTGTTATAGGCGGGGGTTGTTAGTCTGGCTATTTCTACATATAAAAGCGACGTTTTCCCAGCGATTACACGAAGTTAGGTGTGAAATCCATGAGTGCCGCTCCCATCGAAACGGATGTCGTCATTATCGGCGCGGGCCCCATCGGCCTGTTCGCCGTGTTCGAGCTGGGCCTCCTGGATCTCAAATGCCATCTGGTCGACATCCTGGACCGGCCGGGCGGCCAGTGCACCGAGCTATATCCGGAAAAGCCGATCTACGACATTCCCGGCCTGCCCATCGTCACCGGCCAGGAGCTGGTCAACAAGCTGCTGGAGCAGATCAAGCCGTTCAATCCCCAATTCCATTTCAGCGAAATGGCGACGAGCCTCGAAAAGCTGCCCGACGGCAAGTGGAAGCTGAAGACCGACGCCGGCACCGAGCTGATCGCCCCCGTGGTGGTGGTCGCCGCCGGCGCGGGCAGCTTCCAGCCCAAGCGCCCGCCGGTGCCCGGCATCGAGGCGTTTGAAAATATCGGCGACGGCATCGGCGTGCATTACGCCGTGCGCAAGATGGAAACCTTCCGCGGCAAGAACATCCTGATCGCCGGCGGCGGCGACAGCGCGCTGGACTGGGTGATCAACCTGGCGCCGCTGGCCAAGAGCATGACGCTGGTCCATCACCGCGATGGTTTCCGCGCCGCGGCCCACAGCGTCAACCAGATGCGCGAACTGGAAGCGGCGGGCAAAGTGAAATTCCATGTCGCCAGCGTCAAGGCGGTCCATGGCGAACCCGGCAAGCTGACCGGCGTTACCCTGGCCGGCCATGACAAGACCGAATGGCAGCACGAGGCCGACGCCTTCCTGCCCTTCTTCGGCCTGACCATCAAGCTGGGGCCGATCGCCGAATTCGGCATCAACCTGAACGAAAACCTGATCCCGGTGGACACGGCGCGCTTTGAAAGCCAGACCCCCGGCATCTTCGCCATCGGCGACATCAACACCTATACCGGCAAGCTGAAGCTGATATTGTCCGGCTTCCATGAGGCCGCGCTGATGGCACAGGCCGCCTTCGCCATTGCCCGTCCGAACGAGAAGCTGCGCTTCCAGTACACGACCTCGTCCTCGAACCTGCAAAAGAAATTGGGTGTCTCGTGAAGATCATCGCCACCGACCGCCAGGGCAAGGAACACACGCTGGAAGGCCGTGACGGCTGGAGCGTGATGGAAATTCTGCGCGACGGCGGGCTGGACATCGCGGCGGAATGCGGCGGCGCCTGCGCCTGCGCCACCTGCCACGTCTATATCAATGACGGCTGGTTCGAGAAGCTGCCCAAGCCGTCGGAAGCCGAGATCGACATGCTGGACATGGCGCTGGCCGTCGAACCCAATTCGCGGCTTTCCTGCCAGGTGATCTGCAGCGACGAGACCGACGGCATCAAGGTCACCGTCGCGCCGGAGTAGTTTCTAGCGTTTCACAATATCGAAGGCGCAGGTCAGGCGTTTTTCGCCGGAGGCGAAAGGCACCGTGCCGTGCCACATGTAAGCGGGAAACAGCACCAGCATGCCAGACTCGGGCCTGACCAGATGGTCCGGGCCCAGCGGCGGCAAAGTGGGCGGGCCGGGCTCACCAAACTTCAGCGCCCCTTCATCCCCCTGAATTCCTTTCGGCGTTCGCACATAAAAGGCCGATGACAGCCAGCCTTCGGGATGGATGTGATCGACGTGGAAGCCGCCGCTGTTCAGCCGTACCGACCAGGCGCTGGCGACCCTGTAATCCTGCGGCGGTCCGATGGCGGCGATGTGCCGGCGGATCGGCGCATCGATGGCGCCGAACAGCGCGCGGATCGCCGGATCGGGATAATCCATCAGGCTGCGGGTGGTCTGGCTGCCATGGCGCAGCGACTGGGTCACCGGATGGGTCAGCGGCCCGTGGATCGTGTCCAGCGCCGCGCCGAGATCGGCGAGATAATCCTCCACGCTGCTCCAGCCCTCGGGCGGATCGATGCGAAAGCTTTTCACCAGCCGCCCGTAATCATACAGCCCGCCATAGCGGGGATCGCCCGCCAGCCGCCAGGCCATCGCCAGCAGCGCGGTGGCGTGATGGTCGTTTGGGCGCGCGGCATGCAGCGCCTCGGCGCGCTTGACGGCTTGTGCGATGCGCCCCAGCGCCAGGTCCACTTCGATCTCGGCCTTGGCGCGCAGGCCGGGCGTCGCATCCGGCGGGGCCGCCGTCAGATGGCGGTCGGCGGCGGCGGGATCAACGCGCAATCCCGCCCGCGCCGCCAACACACGCAGGCCGGGATCGCGCTCCGCCCGGGCCGAAGCCAGCGCGAAGGCGCCCGCCTCGTCGCCCGCCGCCTGCAACAGGCGCACGGTGATGGCGACGATCTCGTGGCTCTGCGGCGCGGCGTCGAGCGCGGCGCGCGCCCTGGCGATGTCGCCGGTCTGCATCCAGACCAGATCGGCCAGTTCGCGCTGGGCCTGCGGCGAGGCCGGGTCAAAGCCCACCGCCTTGCGCCAGGCGCTTTCGGCTTGCGCAAAGCGGCCCTGCTTGCCGAGGATGCGCCCCAGCAGCGAGGCGGAATGAATATCGTCCAGGCCCAAGGCGATGGCGCGGCGGGTCGCCGCCTCCGCCTCCGCTTCCTCACCCAGCCGGAACAGGATCGAGGCCAGCGCGAACTGCGCCCCGCCGTCACCCGGCGCCAGGCGTACCGCTTCGCGCAACTGCGCGGCGCAACCGGGCAGATCGCCCAGCTGATGCAGGATAAAGCCCATCAGGCTGCGCACCGGCGCGCCCTCCAGCCCGCTGGCCATAGCAGGCGCCAGCACGGCGCGCGCATCGGCGGCGCGGCCGCGCTCCAGCAACGACCGGGCCTGGCTCAAGGGATCAGCGGGCATGCATTCAGCCTCCCGCCGCACAGATGAACTGTCAATTCCGGCCCTTTGCCGTTTCCCATTTGTACCGCTAGGCTCGCGCCCTCTACCCGAGGGCCGGATGACCGTCGCGCACGTTTACACCGTGGCCTTCCAGGGCATCGAAGCCCGCGAAGTAGACGTTCAGGTCCATATCGGCGAATCCGGCGGCGGCCAGTTCAACATTTTCGGCCTTGCCGACAAGGCGGTGGCGGAAAGCCGCAAGCGGGTGCGCGCCGCGCTGGCCGCCATCGGCCTGGCGCTGCCCTTCAAGCGCATCACCGTCAATCTGGCGCCCGCCGACCTGCCCAAGGAAGGCTCGCATTACGACCTTCGCATCGCGCTGGGCCTCCTGGCGGCGATCGGTGTGATCCCCGCCAGCGAAATGGCGAATTACGTCGCGCTGGGGGAATTGTCGCTGGATGCGGCGGTGACCGGCGTCGCCGGGGTGCTGCCCGCGGCGCTGGCGGCATCGGAACAGAATCGCGGCCTGATCTGACCCGCCGCCAACGGGCCGGAAGCCGCCTTTGCCGGCGGCATCGAAATCCTGGCGACGCCGTCGCTGATCGCGCTGGTCAATCATGTGAAGGGCGCCTCGGTGCTGACGCCGCCGGTGCCGCGTGTGATGGAAGCGGCGCGCGCCGCGCCCGACCTGCGCGACGTCAAGGGGCAGGAAAGCGCCAAGCGCGCGCTGGAGATCGCCGCCGCCGAAATGAAGGCGAGAAATTCGCCGATCCATATTCCCTGCACCTATGTCGGGGTGGCGCCGGGGCCCTATTTCTCCAACGCGCCGACGGGAATGATCGACCCCTTCTGCGCCATGGACGGGCTGGTCAACGGCTTCGCGCCCCTGACCGGGCTTTCGAAGTAAGGGAGGGCGAAGCAAGGAACTTTTTCCTGATCTGTCCCGTTATCGCCCAATAAGACAGGAGATTCATATGAAGCCGATCATGATTCTGGGCCTTGTTCTGATCGCCGCCGGCATCGCCGGCCTGATTTTCAGCAACATCAGCTGGACCGAAACCGAGCCGCTGCTGAAGGCCGGCCCGCTGCAGATCAACACCGAGGAAAAGCACACGGTCTGGATCCCCACCGCCGCTGCCATCGCCGCCGTGCTGGCCGGGCTCGGTCTGGTGTTCGCCGGCAAGCGCACCGCCTAGTTCTTCGGCAATCTTCGTCAAGTAATCGCTTGCTGCATGCGCGAAGACGCGCGCCACAATATCGGTGCGCACCGGCGCACGCCGCGTTGCGACCTGTCACGGTTCCCGCCTATCATCCGCCCGATAAAACAGGGAAAGGATGATTATGCATTCCGTCACCAAAAAGATTTTGGGCGCGGCCGTTTTTGTCGGCCTGAGCGCCGCCGGTTTCGCCGCCATCGCGCAATCCGACCCGAAGGTCGGCGTCACCGTCAACGATCCGATCGGCCCGGTGCCCGACCCCACCCGCGTCACCTCGACCCTGCCCAAGGATTTCAAGTGCACCGGCGCGGTCGGCAAGCAGGAGACCTGCATCCTGTTCGGGGACCCCGCCAAGCCCGGCCCCTACATGGTGATGTACAAGTGGTATCCCGGCAATTTCTCCAAGCCGCACTATCACAACAATGTGCGCTGGGCCTATGTCATCTCCGGCACCTGGTGGACCTCCTCCAGCAACGTCTATGACGAGCGCCTGACCTATCCGGTCCGTGCCGGCTCGGCCGCCGTTGACCTGAAGGAAGGCATCCACTGGGACGGCGCGCGCCTGGGCGAGAAGGAACCGGCCGTGCTGATCCTGTCGGGCATCGGTCCCAACATCACCTATAACGTGGACGAGAACGGCAAGCCGGTCGGTCCGCCGCGCTAAAGAGCATGTGGTAGAGTAACGCGCCGTCCGGTCATGCCGGGCGGCGCGATTTTGTGAATGGGGTTGAGGACGATGAATCTGGACAAGCCGCCGCGCCGGAAATTCCATCCGGTCTATCTCACTCTGCTGCTGCCTTACATCGCGCTGCTCTGTGTGCCGTTCTACAACGTCATCGAGCCGACGCTGCTGGGCATCCCCTTCTTCTACTGGTGGCAGATGCTCTGGATACCGCTGGGCTCGCTTTGCATCCTGCCGGTCTTCCTGCGCGGAGAATGCAAATGAGCATGGCACCCAATGCCGTCACCCTGACGGTCTTTCTGGGCCTGTTCGCGCTGGTCACCGTCGTCGGGTTTTTCGCGGCACGCTGGCGCGCCGGCGATCTTTCCGAACTGCATGAGTGGGGCCTGGGCGGACGGCGCTTCGGCACCTGGGTGACCTGGTTCCTCCTGGGCGGCGATCTCTACACCGCCTATACCTTCATCGCGGTGCCCGCCCTGATGTTCGGCGCCGGCGCGCCCGGCTTCTTCGCCGTGCCCTACACCATCCTGATGTATCCGCTGCTGTTCGTCGCCTTCCCGCGGCTGTGGTCGGTGGCGCAGAAGCACGGCTATGTCACGGCGGCCGATTTCGTGCGCGGACGTTTCGGCAGCCGCGAACTGTCGCTGGCCATCGCTGTCACCGGCATCTTCGCCACCATGCCCTATATCGCCTTGCAGCTGGTGGGCATGCAGGTGGTGCTGGCGGCGCTGGGCATCAATTTCTCATTGAACCTGCCGGGCTTCGGCGCGGTGGACATGCCGCTGCTGATCGCTTTCACGATCCTGGCGTTCTACACCTATTCCAGCGGGCTCAGGGCGCCGGCGCTGATCGCGGTGGTCAAGGATCTGCTGGTCTATATCACCGTCTTCGCCGCCGTGATTTTCATTCCCGCCCAGCTCGGCGGCTATGGCGCGGTGTTCGACGCCGTGCCGGAAAAAACCCTGCTGCTGGCCAAGGGTGTGGGCAGCAATCTGGGCGCGGAATTCGCCTATGCGAGCCTTGCGTTGGGTTCGATCCTGGCGCTGTTCCTCTATCCCCATGCGGTGACGGGATTGCTGTCCTCGTCCAGCCGCCAGGTGGTACGGCGCAACGCCATGATCTTGCCGGCCTATTCGCTGGCTTTGGCGCTGATCGCGCTGCTGGGTTACATGGCGATTGCCTCGGGCGTGCGCACCGATCCGCAGTATGCCGCAGGCTTCGCCGCCTTCGGCAACAACTTCGCGGTGCCGGCACTGTTCCTGAAGATGTTCCCGGCCTGGTTCGCGGGGCTTGCCTTCGCCGCCATCGCCATCGGGGCGCTGGTGCCCGCCGCCATCATGTCGATCGCCTGCGCCAACCTCTTCACCCGCAACATCTACAAGGAATGGATCAACCCCAACTGCACCAATGCGCAGGAATCCTTTGTCGCCAAGATCGTATCCATCGTGGTCAAGTTCGGCGCGCTGATCTTTGTACTGGAACTGAAGAGCACCTATGCCATCCAGCTGCAGCTCCTGGGTGGCATCTGGATGTGCCAGACCCTGCCTTCGGTGCTGCTGGCGCTGTACACCCGGTTCTGCCATCCCATGGCGCTGCTGGCGGGCTGGGCGAGCGGATTGATCGCGGGCACATGGATGGTGTCGCAGCTTGCTTTCAAGAGCTCGACCTACACGCTCAATCTCTTCGGGCTGGAAGTCCCCTGCTATGCCGCGGTCAGCGCCCTGCTGCTGAACCTGGCGGTCAGTTATGGATTGACGCTGGTGATAAACGCCGTCTCCAAACCGGTGCGGCGCGACGAGACCCGCCCCGAGGACTATCTTTAGAAAAGAAAAAGGCCGGTCGCGAGACCGGCCTTTTGTCTGTCTTTCACCCCGCCTCTAACCGAAGCGACCCGTGATGTACTGTTCGGTGCGCTTGTTGTCCGGCGCGGTGAAAATCTTTTCCGTCGGCCCATATTCGATCAGCTCGCCCAGATACATGAAGGCGGTATAATCGCTGGACCGCGAGGCCTGCTGCATATTGTGGGTGACGATCACGATCGTGTAGTCGTTCGCCAGCTCTTCAATCAGTTCTTCGATCTTGGCGGTGGAGATCGGGTCCAGCGCCGAACAGGGCTCATCCAGCAAAATCACTTCCGGCTTGGTCGCCACGCTGCGCGCGATGCACAACCGCTGCTGCTGGCCGCCCGACAGCGACAGGCCGCTGGCGGAGAGCTTGTCCTTGACCTCGCCCCACAGGGCGGCGCGTGACAGCGCGTCTTCGACCCGTCCATCCATCTCCGAGCGCGGAATGCGCTCATAGAGTTTGATGCCGAAAGCGATGTTGTCATAGATCGACATGGGAAAGGGCGTCGGCTTCTGGAACACCATGCCGATGCGGGCGCGCAGCAGATTGAGGTCCTTGGTGGTCAGCAGATTCTCGCCATCCATCAGGATTTCGCCGTCGGCGCTCTGGTTGGGATAAAGTTCGAAGATGCGGTTGATGGCGCGAAGAAGCGTGGACTTGCCGCAGCCCGACGGGCCGATGAAGGCCGTCACTTTGCGCTCCAGCAGCGGCAGGGTGATGTTCTTCAGGGCCTTGCTTTTGCCGTAGTAGAAATTCAGGTCCTTGATATCGATCTTGGTCTTGTCCGAAGACGGCGCGGGCGCGTGATGCTCAGGGGCGAGGTGAAGGGCGGTGTCCATGGATCAGGTCCGTTTTTGATTGCCGAGAATGCGGGCGATGATGGAAAGGGTAAGCACCGTGATGGTGACCAGCAGCGCGCCGGCCCATGCCAGGTCGTGCCAATCTTCGTAGGGTGAGATCGCATACTGGAAGATTACCGCGGGCAGCGACGCCATCGGCTTGGTCAAGTCGGTGGACATGAAATTGTTGTTGAGCGCGGTGAACAGGATCGGCGCGGTTTCGCCGGAGATGCGCGCAATCGCCAGCAGGGCCCCGGTGATGATGCCGGCGCGCGCCGCCTTCCAGGTCACCAGCTTGATGACAAAGTTTCGCGGCGCCCCCAGCGAGCTGGCGGCTTCGCGCAGACTGTCCGGCACCAACAGCAGCATATTCTCGGTGGTGCGCACCACCACCGGGATCACGATCACCGCCAGGACGACGATGCCGGCGATGGCCGAGAAATGGCCCATCGGCACCACGACCAGCTCGTATACAAAGAGACCAAGTACGATGGACGGCGCCGACAGCAGGATGTCGTTCACGAACCGCACCACAAAGGCGAGTTTTCCGTAGCGGGCATATTCCGCCAGATAGGTGCCGGCGAAAATGCCGATCGGTGTGCCGATCACCACCGCGCCCAGGCTCATCACCACACTGCCGAAGATGGCATTGGACAGGCCACCCTGGCTGCCCGGCGGCGGCGTCGTTTCGGTGAACAGATGCGGCCCCAGCGCCGCGACGCCATTCGACAGCAATGCCCACAGGATAAAGCCCAGCCAGGCCAGGCCGAACAGGGCCGCGCTGAACGACAGGACAATAAACGCCGAGTTGGCGAGACGGCGGCGGAAATACAAAGCGCGATTGACGACCATTACTTGCCCTGCCCCTTTTCCATGGAGCGCAGCATCAGTTGCGCCGCCGCCAGCACGATGAAAGTAATTACGAACAGCAGCAGGCCCAGTTCGATCAGCGCGGAGGTGTAAACTTCCGTCGTCGCTTCGGTGAATTCATTGGCGATGGCGGCCGAGATCGAGGTGCCGGGCGCAAACAGCGAAGGCGCGATGCGATGCGCATTGCCGATCACAAAGGTGACGGCCATGGTTTCGCCCAGGGCGCGGCCCAGCGCCAGCATCGCGCCGCCAACCACACCGGTGCGGGCAAAGGGCAGCGCCACTTTCCGGATCACTTCCCATTGTGTGGCGCCGACACCATAGGCGGCTTCCTTCAGCACCGAGGGCACGGTTTCCAGTACGTCGCGCGTCACCGCCGCGATGAAGGGCAGGATCATGATGGAGAGGATCAGGCCGGCGGTGAAGATGCCGATGCCGTAGGGCGCGCCGCCGAACAGGGTGCCAAGCACCGGTACATCGGCGACCGCATTCATGACCGGTTCCTGTACAGCGCCCTGAAACCAGGGCGCGAAGACGAACAGGCCCCAGATGCCGTAGATGATGGAGGGAATGCCCGCCAGCAGTTCGATGGCGATGCCGACGGGACGGCGGAACATGCGCGGGCAAAGTTCGGTGAGGAAGATGGCGATGCCGATGCCCACCGGCAAGGCGATGAGCATGGCGATGGCGCTGGTGACCAGGGTGCCGTAGATGGGCCCCAGCGCGCCGAAGCGGTCGCGGGCCGGGCTCCAGGCCTCGGTGGTGATGAAGCCGAAGCCGAAGGCCTTGAAGGCCGGCATCGAGCCGAGGATCAGGGACGCGATCACGCCGGCGAAAATCAGCAGCACCAGAATGGCGGCCGCCATGGATGTCAGGCGGAAACGGGTATCCCCCGCGCCGGCGCGGCGCGCGGTCTGGGCTCTGACGGTGAGGTCGGCGGTTTGGCTCAAGCTGATATCGGTCAAAAGACAGCCCCGGGAAGGTCATAAGGTCGGGCGCAATCCACACCCCTCCCGCGCCACGAACATCACAGTCCTGCAAAGCTTTTGTGACAGCGTTCCACCGCCTGCCGGGATCTTGGGTAACTGGCTGTTTTTGCTGAGGTTTTTGGCCAGAGAAAGTATTAACAGGCCGTGGGACCCCGGTTAACAGAAAGGCAGGAACTTTAAACGTTTCTGAAGGGACGGCGGGCCAGACTTGGCAGCGGAAAATCAGGAAAAACACCCGGCAATGTCGGTTGTACGGATCATCAGGCTTGTATTCGGCGCCATCGCGGGCGTCATGCTGGTGGCTGCCCTGGGCGACATCCTGCTGTCAGGCCATCTCACCGTGATTTCGCCCTTCAGTTTAGGCGCCCTGGTGGCGGTGGCGCTGGCCTACCTCCTGACCAACATGCTCGCGTCGCGCGAGCGCGAGGAAATGCTGGAGGCCCAGAGCACCCAGCTCAAGACCATCGCAGGACGCCTGGAAGTCTCGCTGAAGAATGCCGCGGTCATCAATGGGCGGTTGAACCAGAGCGAAGCGCGCTACAAGGGCCTGGTGGACGCGCAGGGCGACGCCATTTTCCGCCGCGATGCCTCCAGCCGCCTCACCTATGGCAACGATGCCTTCTTCAAGCTGTTCGGCATCGCGCCCGCGCGCACCATCGGCTATCCCTTCGCGCCCGAGCCCCACCCCGAAAGCCGGGCGCCTTTGTTCGGCAGCTTTCTGGAATCTGGCCGCAACCGCGCCCGCTATGACCAGCATGTGATGACCGCCCATGGCTATCGCTGGATCGCCTGGGAGGATTACGCGGTGCGCGATCCCCATGGCCGGCTGGTCGAAGTGCAGAGCGTCGGCCGCGACATCACCGACCGCAAGACCCTGGAAACTGCGCTGACCGAAGCGCGCGATTCCGCCGAGGAAGCCAGCCGCGCCAAGTCCGGCTTCCTGGCGACCATGAGCCACGAGATCCGCACCCCGATGAACGGCGTGCTGGGCATGGGCCGGCTGCTGCTGGAAACCGACCTGCGCCCCGAGCAGCGCACCTATGCCGAAGCCATCACCCAGTCGGGCGAAGCGCTGCTCACCCTGATCGGCGACATCCTGGACTTCTCCAAGATCGAAGCTGGCATGCTGCATCTGGACGAGGACGACGTCGATCTGCGCACCATGCTGTGCAATATTTCCGAACTCCTCTGTCCACGCGGCTATGCCAAGGACGTGGAAGTCACCGCCATCGTGTTGCCCGAAGTGCCGCAGAAAATCCGCGCCGACGAGGGGCGCCTGCGCCAGGTGATCACCAACCTGATGGGCAATGCCGTCAAATTCACCGAAACCGGCGGCGTCTGCATCGAAGTCAAAGGCATCATGCAGGATGGCCGTCCCTTCCTGCGCTTTGAAGTGCGCGATACCGGCGTCGGCGTGCCGCCGGCCAAGCGCCGGGAAATTTTCCAGGAATTCGTCCAGGCCGATGCCAGCCATGCCCGCAAGTTCGGCGGCACCGGCCTTGGCCTGGCCATCTCCAAGCGGCTGGTGGACACGATGGGCGGCGAGATCGGCGTCGATGCCGCGCCGGAGGGCGGCTCCAGCTTCTGGTTCACCCTGCCCGTGTCGGTGGTCGAAGGCGCCGGCGACAACGCCCAGCCGTTGCAGGGGCTGCAGGTGGCGGTGATGAGCAAGAACAAGGCGCTGCGCGAAGGCCTGTATCTGCAGGTGGCGGCCGCCGGCGGAATTCCCGCCGATCCCCGCGGCCACGCCGATGTGGTGCTGATCGATGCCGGCACCGGCAATGCGCCTGAACTGACGGTACATCCCGATCCCGCCGTTCCCGCGCTGGTGCTGCTGACGCCCAATGCGCGCGGTTGCCTGGAAGACATGCGCGCCCTGGGGTTCCAGGGCTATCTGGTCAAGCCGGTGCGCCAGACCTCGCTGGTGACGCGGGTGCTGCTGTGTTGCGGCGACCGCATCGGGCAATCCTTGCGGGACGCGCCAGACACAGAAATGGCCGTCCACCTGATTCCGGCCCCCGCCATGACAGAGACCGCGACAGATGACGGCCTGCCGCCCTTCATCACCGCGCTGGCATGGCACGAGGAAGTAGCGGAGGAACCGCCGGCGCAGGAACAGGCGTTCGACTATCCCGATTTCGATCCGCCCGCGATTCCCGCGCCCTTCATGGAAGACCATCCCGCCGCAGCCCGCAGCGTCGGCCCGGCGGTGATCACCCCGTCCGCCGAGGACGGGCTGCGCATCCTTCTAGCCGAGGACAATCCCATCAACATGATGTTGATTCGCGAACTGCTGCGCCGCCGCGGCCACAGCGTGGTGGAAGTGACGACGGGCAATGCCGCGGTGCAGGCAATACTGGACGACAGTTTCGACCTGCTGCTCACCGACATCCACATGCCCGGCATGGACGGCATCGAGGCGGCCCGCGCAATCCGCGTCGGCGAAGTGCGCACCGGACGCCGCCGCACCCCCATCGTGGCCCTGACCGCCGACGCGCTGGAGGACGGCAAGAAGGCCTGCCAGCAGGCGGGCATGGACGGCTTCCTCACCAAGCCGGTGGATCCCGCCGAGCTGGAAGAAATGTTCCTGATGCTCTTCCCCAGTGAAGAGCGCGCCTACACCGCCGTCGCCTGATCGCAAGGGCTAGGCATCGCGCAGAAATTCTGTAGCCTTCGCGCCGGAACGAAGCGGGGCAATCATGGCGGACACGGCGGCACATCGTAGCTGGCTCGATGGCATCAAGCCGTATATCGAGAAAGAGCCTATTGCCGCTTTCTTCCTGGGTGTCTCGTCCGGCTTTCCCTATGCGATGATCGCCGCCACACTGACCACCCGGCTGGCACAGGATGGCATCTCCAAGCGCAGCGTCACCGCCTTCTCCCTCGCCTTCCTGGTCTACAATCTCAAATTCCTCTGGGCCTGGATGGTGGACGGCGTGCGCCTGCCCATTCTCGGGCGGCTGGGCCAGCGCGTCTCCTGGATGATCTTCGCGGGCCTGCTGGTGATGGCGGCGGTGGCCAATCTCGGCTTTGTCGATCCCGCCACCAGCCTGATCCAGACTGCGTATGCCGCAATACTTGTGGGCGTGGCGGGCGCCACCTTCGACATCGTGATCGACGGCTACCGCATCGAGATTCTCAAGCCGCACCAGCTCGGCACCGGTTCAGGCATGACCCAGTATGGCTGGCGCATCGGCTCCACCCTCGCCGCCTCCGTTGCTTTGGTGATGGCTGCCTATATCGGCTGGAACTGGTCCTATCTTCTCTGCGCCGCCCTGGCGCTGCCCGCGATGCTGACGGCGCTGATCCTGGGCGAGCCCGAAAGGCATCGCCAGATCACCAGGCGTTCGGGCTTCGTCTCGGCCTTCAAGGCGACCTACGAACCCTTCGTCGAATTCTTCAGCCGGCAGGGCGCGTTCCTGGTGCTGCTGTTCATCCTGCTGCACAAGATAGGCGACACGCTGAGCCAGTTGACGGTGCGGCTGCTGTTTAACGATCTGGGTTTCACCAATATCGAGATTGCCACCTACGATGTCGGTCTGGGGTTCTGGGCCTATCTGATCGGCATCTTTGTCGGCGGGGCGATGTACGCCAAGCTGGGCATGAAGCGTTCGGTGCTGATCAGCCTGGTGCTGATGGGCATCACCAATCTGAGCTTCGCCATCCTGGCCCAGGCCGGTCACACCAATCTGGGCATGGCGTTGGCGATCGGCTTTGAGAATTTTGCCAGTGGCATCGGCGGTGTAACGGTGGTGGCCTATTTCTCCGCCCTGACCGACCTGCGCTTTACCGCATCGCAATATGCGCTGATATCGGCGGCGGCGAGCATCTTCGGCCGCATCCTGACCGGAACCTCGGCAGGCGCGCTGGTCGAATCCTTCGGCTATGTGAACTTCTACCTGCTGACCACCCTGGCGGCGGTGCCCGGCATCCTTCTGTTCTGGCTGATGATGCGCGCCGGGCTGATTGATGCCTCCATAGGGTCGGCAGGCAAACCCCGCTAGCTGTTCAAAAAAACAGCACTTACACGTACATTAACGCCCTTTAACGCCACCGGGCGGCGGACTGTCACAATCCATTGCTCCGGGGGCGGGGAATGGGGTAAAATTGCACAAATGTCGCAATTTGGGGCTACCCCAATGCGTACAGAGCCGGTGGCGGTGAGTCGTGGGGAACGCACCGCGCCCAACAGGAAGCGATCGTGGTCAATATTTACGAAGCGGGACCTTTCGAGGGCCGCGCGGAGCAATGGCCGGTCCTGGCCGTCTCCGGCGCGCTGGAAGTGCGCCTGGCCGAGACCGAACTGGAAATCGAACAGGCCCAGCGCCTGCGTTATTCCGTATTCTATGAAGAGATGAGCGCCACCCCCTCGCCGCAGATGCGCGAATGCGGGCGCGACTTCGACAAGTTCGACGATGTCTGCGACCACCTGCTGGTGGTGGACCGCGATGCCCATGACGAAGACGGTCAGCCGCTGGTGGTGGGCACCTATCGCCTGACCCGCGAGCGCGACGCCGCCAAGGTCGGCGGCTTCTACACGTCCAGCGAATTCGACCTGTCGCCGATGCTGCGGTCCCTGCCGCGCGAAACCAAATATCTGGAACTGGGCCGTTCCTGCATCCTGAAAAGCTATCGCGCCCGTCCCGGCACCATGCAGCTTTTGTGGAAAGGCCTGATGGCCTATGTCGCGCGCTTCGACATCGACATGATGTTCGGCTGCGCCTCGCTGCCCGGCACCGACGTGGCGGAGATGACCCTGCCGCTGTCCTATCTCCATCATTTCGTGCCCATGCCCGAGCACCTGCGGGTCAAGGCGCGTCCCGAACTGTTCGTGGACATGAACCGCATGCCCAAGGACGCCATCGACCCGCGCGAAGGGATCCGCAGCCTGCCCGCGATTTTGAAGGGTTATGTCCGCGCCGGTTGCGGCATCGGCGACGGCGCCGTGGTCGACCGCCAGTTCGGCACCACCGACGTCTTTATCTACTTCCCGGTCTCCGGGTTGGACGCCCGTTACAAAAGCCGCTTCGGGCTGACCAAGTGACAGCGCGGTAGCGCTGTCATCCCCGGCGAACATCGCGCAGCGATGTGAGGAAAGGGGGTCCATTCATTAAGGAGGTGACGATGCGCGTGTTCGGATTGGCGCTGGCGATGCTGCTTGCCTGTGGCGCGCCCGCACTTGCGGAAAAAGCCTTGATTGAATCGCCGGACGCGCCCAAGGCCATCGGGCCCTATTCGCAGGCGATCAGGAGCGGCGGACTGGTTTTCCTGTCGGGGGCGCTGCCCTTCGACCCTGCCGGCAAGACCGACTACAGCACCCTGGATGTGACGACGCAGACCAAACGGGTACTCGACAATATCGTCCTGACCCTGAGCGCCGCAAACCTGACCCTGGCCGATGTGGTTTCGGCCACCGTCTATGTCACCGACGTGAACGACTTCGCCGCCGTGAATACGGTCTATGCCAGCTATTTCAAGGCGCCCTATCCGGCCCGCACCTTCGTGCAGGTCGCCAAATTGCTGCGCAATGTGAAAGTCGAGATTACCGTTATCGCGGCAGCGAAGTAATCAGGACAGGTCGAAGAGCAGCACTTCGCTGGGCGCCTTTGAGCGCACGGTGATCTGGGTCTGATCGGTGATGGCGGCGGCATCGCCCGCCTTCAGCGTTTCGTCGCCAATCGTGACTTCGCCCCTGGCCACCTGCAGCCAGGCCTTGCGGCCCTGCGCCAGGGGGCGGATGGCCTCGACATTGGCATCCAGCTTCGCCACCCAGATTTCCGCATCCTGCACCAGCCGCACCTCGTGCTCGCGCGGCTCCGGCCCGGCGATGCGGCCGAAATGATTCTGCACCACCTCCGGGGGGATCGTCTTCTGCTCATAGCCCGGTTCGATGCCGGTCTTGGACGGCATGATCCATATCTGCAGAAGATGGCAGGTCTCGGTGGGGCTGGCATTGAATTCGGCATGGACGATGCCCGAGCCGGCGCTCATGCGCTGGATCTCGCCGGGACGGATGACGCCGCCGCCGCCCGTGGAATCCTTGTGGGCGATGGCGCCGTCCAGGATGTAGGTGACGATTTCCATGTCGCGGTGGGGATGGGGCGGAAAGCCCGCGCCGCCCTTGATCCAGTCTTCGTTGATCACCCTGAGCGGCCCGAAGCTTTCATGCGCCGGGTCGTAATAGTCGCCGAAGGAAAAGCTGAAGCGCGAATCCAGCCAGTCGATCTTGCCCTTGCCGCGGTCTTCGGATCTGCGCACCGTGATCATTTGCGGTTGCTTTCAATGGCATCCCAGACAAGACCCGCGATATCGGCGCCGCCGAACCGCTTGACCTCGTGGATGCCGGTGGGAGAGGTAACGTTGATCTCGGTCATATAGTCACCGATCACGTCAATTCCCGTGAAAATGAGCCCCCGTTTTTTCAACTCTGGCCCGATGGCGGCGCATATCGCCTTTTCGCGGGGCGTCAGGTCGGTGGCTTCCGGGCGCCCCCCCACATGCATGTTGGAGCGGGCTTCCCCGCTGGCCGGAACCCGGTTGATGGCACCGGCGAATTCGCCGTCCACCAGGATGATGCGCTTGTCGCCCTTGCGCACATCGGAAAGGTAGCGCTGGACGATGACAGGCTCGCGATAGAATTGGGTGAACATCTCCATCAACGCGCCGAAATTTTCGTCGTCTTCCTTCACCCGGAACACGCCGGCGCCGCCATTGCCGTAGAGCGGCTTGAGGATGATGTCCCTGTGCTCGGCGCGGAAGGCGCGGATTTCACGCAGGTCCGAGGTGATCAGGGTGGGCGGAATGAATTCCGCGAATTCGGTGACAAAGAGCTTTTCCGGCGCGTTGCGCACCTCGTTGGGGTTGTTGACCACCAATGTCCTGGGATGGATACGCTCCAGAATATGCGTGGCGGTGATATAGGCCATGTCGAAGGGCGGGTCCTGGCGCATCAGCACCACATCGGCAGCGCTGAGGTCGTAAACGAACGCATCGCCCAGCGCGAAATGATCGCCCTTCACGGCGCGCACGTTCAGGGGGCGCACATGCGCCGTCACCTTCCCGTCGCGGAAGGACAGGTCGCGCGGGCCGTAATAGAGCATGGCATGGCCGCGCCGCTCGGCTTCCAACGCCAGGGCGAAGGTGGAATCGCCGCCGATATCGATCTTCTCGATCGGGTCCATCTGGATTGCGACGGTCAGCGCCATGAAAACCTCTAGGACAAATCGGGCCGCCACACATCCCGGTGGTGCACCGGCAAGGCGCGCGGGACGATGGCGACAATATCAAAACGAGACCCGCGCCGGGCAAGCCCCGGGCGGCCGGCGAGATATAAGGAGGCGGCATGGGCAATGCGAGTCTGCTGGGCGGGCAGCACCGATTCCGCCGCAAACTGCGCGTTTTCCCGCGCCTTGACCTCGATGAAGCAGACCGGGCCGAAGGGCGCGGCGGCCACCAGGTCGACCTCCCCGGCATGGGTCTTCAGCCGCCGGGCCAGGATGCGATAGCCCTTCAGGCGCAGCCACAGCGCCGCCACGCTTTCGCTGTGATGGCCGCGGCGCTCGGCCTGCTGGCGACTAGTCTTCATCTTTCAGTTCCAGGGCGCGGTCGTAGAGCTTCTTGCGTGATCCGTCGGTGAGATCGGCGATCATGTTGGCCGCCGCCTTGACCGGCATGAAGGCGAGTGCGGCGGTCAGCGCCGCATCGATCTTGGCATCATCCGTCACGGCCTCGCCGGGCGGCCCCACCAGCAGGGTAACCTCGCCCCGGGGGGCGCCGGCCTTTTCATAATGCGCCGCCAGTTCAGACAAGGAACCCCGCCGCACCTCTTCATGCATCTTGGTCAGCTCCCGCGTCATGGCGCAGGGCCGATTCCCCAGCACCTCCGCCATCGCCGCCAAGGAGTCCGACAGCCGCTGCGCCGATTCAAAAAAGATCAGAGTGGCGCGCACGCCTTTCAATTCTTCCAGCGCGGTCTTGCGCTCGCCCTGGCGGCTGGGAAGAAAGCCGGCGAACAGGAAGCGGTCCGACGGCAGCCCGCTCAGGGTCAGCCCCGCCAGCACCGCCGACGGTCCGGGGATGGCCACGACATTGGCGCCCGCCTCGATCGCGGCGCGCACCAGCTTGTAGCCGGGGTCCGACACCAGGGGCGTGCCGGCATCGCTGACCAGCGCCACCACCTCGCCCCCAGCCAGCCTTGCCAGAATCCGGGGCCGCATTTCGGGAGCATTGTGGTCGTTATAGGGGATGAGCGGCTTGGAGACGCCGTGGATCGACAGCAGCTTGGAGGTGACGCGGGTATCCTCGGCGGCGATGACGTCGCAACCTTTCAGCACGTCCAGCGCTCTCAACGAGATGTCCCGGGCGTTGCCGATGGGGGTGGCCATGACATAGAGCCCCGCCGCCAAACTGCCGCGATCCGGTGATTTACCGCCAGCGTCCAAAGGCTTAAGTTCGCCCGGCAAAGGATGTTTCGATGACATTGCGTTCCCTGTCCCGCTTTTGTGCCATTGCCTTGGGCCTGGCGATAGCCGGTTGCGCCGCCAAGCCCGCGCCCCCGCCGCCGCCGCCCATGGTGGCCGCCCCCCAGGCGCCCCTGGCCACCAATCCGCTGGACCGGGACATGCCCAATTACCTGCGCCTGCCCGGCCTGCCCGAGGGCACCCCGGTGCGGGTCGGGATGATTCTGCCCTTTTCCAGCACCGCGCCTGGCACCTGGGCCCTTGCCGCCTCGATGCTGAAGGCCGCCCAGCTGGCGATGTTCGATTCCGGCAATCCGCGCATCCTTCTGATGACCGCCGATGACGGCAATGGCGGCGCCAGCGCCGCCAAGGCGGCCGAACAGTTGCTGGCGCAAGGCGCCGAAATCATTGTCGGGCCCCTGTTCGGCGCTTCGGTGTCCGCGGTTGCTCCCATCGCGCGCGACCGGGCTGTGCCGGTACTGGCCTTTTCCACCGAGCGCAGCGTCGCGGGCAACGGCACCTATCTCTTGAGCTTCATGCCGCAGAATGAAGTGCGCCGTGTGGTGTCCCATGCGGCAGCCAATGGCCACCGGCAGTTTGCGGCGCTGGTGCCGCAAACCGCCTATGGCGATGTGGCGTTGACAGCGTTCCAGGACTCGGTCGCCGCCGCGCGCGGCACTGTCGTGAGTCTGGAGCGTTTCGCGCCCAATGCCGCCGCCGTCACCGCGCCCGCGGGTCTGGTGGCCAAAAGCGGCGCCGATGCGGTGTTCATCCCCCAGGGCGGCACCATCCTGCGCGCCATCGCGCCGACCCTGTCGCTTGACGGCATGGCACGCGAGAAGGTGAAGCTGCTGGGCACCGGCCTGTGGGACGATGCGGGCTTGTCGCGCGAGGCCAGCTTGCAGGGGGCATGGTATGCCGCACCGTCACCCCAGGCCGATGCCGAATTCATAGCCAAATACCGCGCCGCCTTCGGCGTGGCCCCAGCGGGCCTCGCCAATCTTGCCTATGACGCGATGTCGCTGGTGGCGCTGCTGGCGCAGGGCCAGCCCTATCATCGCTTCACCCCGGCGGCCCTGATGGATCCCAACGGCTTTGCCGGGGTCGGGGGCATTTTCCGCTTCAACGCCGATGGCACATCGGAACGCGGGTTGGCGGTGCTGGAGATGAATGCGGCAGGCCCGGTGGTGGTCAGCCCCGCGCCGACGACGTTCCTGCGGCCGGCGTTCTAGGAGCGACCGGCAACCCGAAGCGTTGCGCAGCAACGCGGAGGGCCTGTCCGGCGCGACCATCAAATCAGTTCAGAAGCTTTTCGATTACGCGGTTGAGCAGCAGGCGCCCGCCGGGCGTCGCGGTCAGCCTTTCGCCGTCGAGGGTGACAAAACCCTGCTCCGCCATCGCGGTAATTTTGCTGGCGTCGGGACGCGCGCCCCAGCGCTTTTCATACGCGCCAAGATCGATGCCTTCGGCCAAACGCAGATTCATCAGCAGGTGTTCGCGCGCCGCTTCGTCGTTTGACACCAAGGTCCGTTCGGCAAAGCCATGGCCGCTTTTGCTGACGGTGTCGCGCCAGCGTTCCGGCAGTTTGATCGCGGCGGTGGCGGTACGTTGACCGTCCAGCGCCAGCCGCCCATGCGCGCCGGGACCGACGCCGGCATAATCGCCATACCGCCAGTAGATCAGGTTGTGACGGCTTTCCGCCCCTCGCCGGGCATGGTTGGAAATCTCGTAGGCGGGAAGGCCAGCCGCGTCCGTCAATTCCTGCGTCGTTTCATAAAGTCCGGCGGCCATGTCATCGTCCGGAATCGTCAACTGGCCGTTCCTGTGCAGCAGCGCGTATGGCGTTTCCGGTTCGATCGTCAGCTGATAAAGCGACAGATGCTCGGTGCCGAAGCCGATGGCTTCACGCAATTCCTGACGCCACTGCGCATCGCTCTGGTCGGGGCGGGCATAGATCAAATCCAGTGAAACCCGGCCAAAAACACCCATCGCCATTTTCAGCGCCGCCTTGGCTTCGGCGACATCGTGCAACCGTCCCAGCTTTTTCAGATCGGCATCATTCAGTGCCTGTACGCCCAGAGAAACCCGGTTGACGCCCGCGGCACGGTAATCGGCAAAGCGCGCCGCATCGGCGGATGCCGGATTGGCTTCCAGGGTGATTTCCGCGTCGTTGGCCATCGGCCACAGGCTGGCGATCTTCGAGAGAATGCGGCCCGCCGATTTTCCCGCCATCAGCGAGGGCGTGCCGCCGCCGAAGAAAATCGTTTCAACGACCGGGCGCTCATTCTGGGTCTTCGCCACCCAGTCCAGTTCGGCGAGAATGCCATCCACCCAGCCGTCTTCGTCCATGGCGGTGCGGACATGGGAATTGAAATCGCAGTAAGGACATTTGGCGGCGCAGAACGGCCAGTGGACGTAAACGCCGAAGGCCAATTTAGAGGCTCTCGGTGAAGATGCCGGAATGCAGCAGCTTCTCGAACGCCTTGGCGCGGTGGCTCATGGCGTGTTTTTTTGCCGGGTCGATTTCGGCAAAAGTTTCTTCCATGCCGTCGGCAATGAAGATGGGGTCATAGCCGAAGCCGTGATCGCCGCGCGGCGGGAAGGTCAGGCTTCCATGCACTTCGCCCTGGAAGGTCTGAACTTCGCCAGACGGCAGTGCAATCGACAAGGCGCAAACGAATTTTGCGGGACTGGTCTTCAAACCCTTGTGGCGCAACTCGTCATGGACGCGGTTCATGGCGACACGGAAATCCTTGGTCGGGCCTGCCCAGCGGGCCGAATAGATTCCCGGATCGCCGCCCAGCGCTTCGACGCACAGTCCGGAATCATCGGCCAGGGCGGCATGGCCGCTGGCCTTGGCCGACGCATGCGCCTTGAGTTCGGCATTGGCGGCGAAGGTCGTTCCAGTCTCGTCCGGCTCGGGCAGGCCCAGCGATCCGGCGCTGACCGCGACAATGCCGTGCGGTCCCAGCAGCGCCTTGATCTCGCGCACCTTGCCTTCATTGTGAGAAGCGACCACCAGCTGGCTGCCGCGCGGCAATCTCACGCCAATGCTTCCTTTTGCAACGTAACCAGTTCGCCGATGCCCTTGCGCGCCAGCTTGAGCAGCGCCAGCAATTCGTCTTCGCTGAACGGCGCACCTTCGGCGGTGCCCTGGATTTCCACCAGTCCGCCCGCGCCGGTCAGCACGAAATTGGCGTCGGTCTCGGCCTTGGAATCTTCGTCGTAATCCAGATCCAGCACCGGCACGCCCTTGTAGATGCCGCAGGAGATCGCCGCGACGTGATCCTTGATCACCGGCGCGGTGACCATGCCGGTCTTCTTCATGAAGGCCAGGCATTGGCCCAGCGCGACAAAGCCGCCGGTGATGGCGGCGGTGCGGGTGCCGCCATCGGCCTGCAGCACGTCGCAGTCGAGCGTGATCTGGCGTTCGCCCAGCGCCGACAGGTCGCAGATCGCGCGAAGCGAGCGTCCGACCAGCCGCTGGATTTCCTGGGTGCGGCCCGACTGCTTGCCGGCGGCGGCCTCGCGGCGCATGCGGTCATGGGTGGAACGCGGCAGCATGCCGTATTCCGCGGTGACCCAACCCTTGCCCGAGCCCTTCAGAAAGGGCGGCGCCTTTTCCTCAAGGCTGGCGGTGACCAGCACATGGGTGTCGCCGAACTTGACCAGGCACGACCCCTCGGCATGGCGGGAAAAGCCCGGGGTGAGGGAAACGGCGCGCATCTGGTCGGGGGCGCGGTTGGAAGGGCGCATGGAGCCTCATATATGGGTCTGCTAACGTGGGGCGTTACCTACAGTGGGCTTCGCCCAACAAGCAAACGAAACCGGAAAATATAAGGTTTTCAACAGTTTGAGCCTGGAACCGCGCCCCTCTCTGGTAGTCCCGCCCGGCCTGACCGACCGGCCGCGAGAGGTATTCCGCCATCTGGTGGAGGCTTTCCTGGCCTCCGGCGAGCCGGTGGGGTCGCGCACCCTGTCCCAGCGCCTGCCCTTGACCCTATCGCCGGCCTCGATCCGCAATGTGATGTCGGACCTGGAATCCATGGGCCTGCTCTATGCCCCACACACCAGCGCCGGGCGGGTGCCGACCGAAAAGGGCCTGCGCCTGTTCGTTGATGGCCTCCTGGAAATCGGCGAGCTGCAGCCGGACGAACGGGTCGCGATCGAGGCGCGCATGTCGGGCAGCGGCCGCGGCATCGAGGAACTGCTGACACAGGCCACCCAGAGCCTTGCGGGCCTGTCGCGCTGCGCCGGCCTGATGGTGACGGCCAAGCAGGATTCGGCCCTCAAGCATGTCGAATTCGTCGCCGTGGCGCCGGGCAAGGCACTGGTCATCATGGTCAGCGAAGACGGCCAGGTGGAAAACCGCGTCATCGACACGCCTGTGGGACTGCCGGTTTCGGCGCTGATCGAAGCGGGCAATTATCTGGGGGCCCGGCTGCGCGGCCGCACCATCGATACCGCCCGCGCCGAAATCCTGGCCGAACTGGATAGCGAAAAGCTGCAGCTCGACGCCCTCACCGCCAAGGTGGTGGCCGAAGGGCTCGCCACCCTGGCCGGTCCGGAGAAAGTCCTGATCGTGCGGGGCCAGTCGCATCTGCTGGACAGCGTGGGCGGGGGCGAGGACATCGAGCGCATCCGCAACCTGTTTGACGACATCGAACGCAAGGCCGACCTGATCCGCCTCCTGGAACTGGCCAAGGATGGCGAGGGGGTGCGGATTTTCATCGGTTCGGAAAACCGGCTGTTCTCGCTGTCGGGTTCCTCGATCGTCGCCGCCCCCTATGCCAATGCCCAGGGCAAGATCGTGGGCGTTATCGGCGTATTGGGGCCGACCCGGCTGAATTACGGCCGCATCATCCCCATGGTGGACCACACCGCCAAAGTTATTGGACGACTGCTAGCTTAGAGTTTAAGGACTGCGCCATGAACGAAGAACCGACCCAACTGCCCGATTCCGAGAACCCCCACGCGGCTGAATTCGCCGTGCTGGAAGCGTTGAAAGCGGAAGTCGAAACCCTCAAGGACCAGCGCCTGCGCGCCCTGGCGGAAGTGGAAAATATCCGCCGCCGCGCCGAGAAGGAAAAGGCCGAGGCCGGCCAGTATGCCGTGACCAAATTCGCCCGCGACATGGTGGGGATCGCCGACAATTTCGCCCGCGCCCTGGCCGCCGTGCCCGCCGGGGTGCGCGAGGCCGCCGACCCGCAGGTTCAGGCCGTGCTGGACGGCGTCGAAGCCACCGACCGCCAGTTGCTGCAGACGCTGGAGCGCTATGGCGTCAAGCAGGTCGACACGAGCGAAGGCAAGTTCGATCCCAACCTGCATCAGGCGATCGCCGAAGTGCCGGCGGGCGGCAAGGCGCCGGGCAGCATCGTGGATGTGGTGCAGACCGGCTTCATGATCGGCGAGCGGCTGCTGCGTCCCGCCATGGTAACGGTTGCGAAGAAAGACGTGTCCGCGGGTACGGACACCAGGGTCTAAGAGGGGGCGTCATGTCTGAACTCAAGATCGTCGTCACCGGCGCCTCCGGGCGCATGGGCCGCACCTTGATCCGCGAAATCGCGCAGGGCTCCGGCATCACCCTGTGCGGCGCGCTGGAAATGGAAGGCCATCCCAATCTGGGCCTGGACAGCGGCACCCTGGCGGGCATGCAGCCCAATGGCATCAAGCTGACCGCCGATCCGCTGCCGCTCTTGACACATGCCCAGGCGGTGGTGGATTTCACCACGCCCATGGTCTCCACCATGCTGGCCGATCTCGCCGCGCAGGCGCGCATCGTCCATGTCATCGGCACCACCGGCTTTGATGAAAAGGGCGAGGCCCGCATCAAGGCCGCCGCCCGTCATGCCGTGATCGTCAAGTCCGGCAACATGAGCATGGGCGTCAATCTGCTGGCGGCCCTGGCCGAACGCGCCGCCAGGGCGCTGGCCGATTACGATATCGAGATTCTGGAAATGCATCACCGCAACAAGGTGGATGCCCCGTCGGGCACCGCCTTGCTGCTGGGCGAAGCGGCGGCCAAGGGCCGCGGCGTGGCGCTGAACAAGCATGCGGTGAAATCCCGCGACGGCCATACCGGCGCGCGCAAGGACGGCGATATCGGTTTCGCCACTTTGCGCGGCGGCAGTGTGGTGGGCGAGCATTCGGTCATCTTCGCCGGTACCGGCGAACGGATCACCCTGTCGCATTCGGCTGAAGACCGTTCGATCTTCAGCCACGGCGCCTTGACGGCGGCGCGCTGGGGCCATGGTCAGAAGCCGGGCCTCTATTCCATGACGGACGTTCTTGGTCTTTAAGCGGGGCTTGAATGCCTAAGCCCTTCACCCGCGCCGAAGCCGAAGATTTCTTCGCGCGGCTGAAGAAGCTCGATCCCGAGCCCAAGACAGAGCTCAACTATGTCAATCCTTACACCTTGCTGGTGGCTGTGGCGCTGTCGGCCCAGGCCACCGACAAGGGCGTCAACAAGGCGACGGCGCCGCTGTTCATGGCGGTGACGACGCCTGAGCAGATGGTGGCGCTAGGAGAGGCGGGCTTGAGCGAGGCGATCAAGACCATTGGCCTGTATCGCGGCAAGGCCAGGAACGTCATCGCCCTTTCAAAAATCCTTTTGGAACAGCATGGCGGGGCGGTGCCGCAAACCCGCGAGGCGCTGGAGGCGCTGCCCGGCGTGGGCCGCAAGACCGCCAATGTGGTGCTGAATGTCGCCTTCGGCGAACCCACCATCGCGGTGGACACCCACATCTTCCGGGTTTCCAACCGCACCAACCTGGCGCCCGGCCGGAATGTGGTCGAGGTGGAGATGGGCCTGGAAAAGATCGTGCCCGATCATTTCAAGAGCCACGCCCATCACTGGCTGATCCTGCACGGCCGCTATACCTGCGTGGCGAGGAAGCCCTTGTGCCCAGTTTGCGTGGTGCGCGATCTCTGCCGCTTCAAGGACAAGACGAAAGAGCTGCCGCCCGAGAAGCCCAGAGCGACCGCGAACCCGAAGGGCCTCGCGGCGCGGCCAAAAATTAGGATATCTTCGGCGGGGAAACGCGCAGCGCGGTGAGACAGGCGCTGTCCGCCGCCGTGTTCACGCCATGCGGCAGGGTTTCGACATGGCGCACCGCCAGCGGCGCGCCATAGAAAAAGAAAAAGGCGCGGCAGGCCGCCCCGTCATAACGCCACATCTCGACGGCGCCATCCTTGCGCACGAAGGCCGGCCGGCCCAGCGCCGCCTGCAGCGCCGCGGCCGAGAGATTGAAGTAGCCGGGCGGCTCGCCGCGCGGCGGGGCGCTGGGGATGGCAGCGGCGGCGGTGCGTGGCGCGCGCGGCGCCTGATTGGCGCAGCCGGCGGCCAGCAAAACCAGGAAAAAACAGGCGGCAGGACGGATCATGCTCTGCCTTCTGCACCAGGCTTTTGCAGCTCACAAGTGAAATGCTTGCAGGTCCGGCGCTATACCGTATAAGCGAAACTTCGATTTCGCGGGGGTTTGCATGTCGCAGCAGTATGATGTCGCCGGTCTGGGCAATGCCATTGTGGATGTCATCGCCTCGGTGGATGACCGTTTCCTGCTGACACACCGCATCGCCAAGGGGGGCATGACCCTGATCGACGAGTTCCGCGCCAAGGAGCTGCTCAAGCTGCTGGCCGACAACCAGCAGACCATGAGCAGCGTGCATGAAGTGGCGGGCGGCTCGGCCGCAAACACCATGGCGGGCATCGCGTCGCTGGGCGGCAATGGCGTGTTTGTCGGCAAGGTGTTCGATGACCGGCTGGGCGAGGTGTTCGGCAAGTCCATGGCCAGCCTGGGCATGACCTTCACGACGACGCCTGCCTGCCAGGGTTCCTCCACCGCCACCTGCATGATTGCTGTGACCCCGGACGGCCAGCGCAGCATGAGCACCTATCTGGGCGCCTGCCGCGAGCTGGTGCCGGACGATATCGACGAACAGCAGGTGGCTGCCGCGCGCATCCTCTATATCGAGGGCTATCTGTGGGACCAGGATGAAGCCAAGCAGGCGGCGCGCAAGGCCATCGCCGCCGTGAAGGGCGCGGGCGGGCGCATTGCGCTGTCGCTGTCGGATTCCTTCTGCGTTGGCCGCTTCCGCGACGAATTCCTGCACCTGCTGGACAAGGATGTGAACATCCTGTTCGCCAATGAGGACGAAGCCAAGGCGCTGTTCCAGCAGGACGACTTTGACGGCGTGGTCGCCGCGGCCAAGGAGTGGGGCGGCATCGCTGCGCTCACCCGTTCGGCCAAGGGCTGCGTCATCATCGAGGAAGGCCATGAGCATGTCATTCCCGCCGCTCCCGTCAGCCGCGTGATCGACACAACCGGCGCGGGCGACCAGTTCGCCGCCGGATTCCTGTACGGCATGACCCATGGCAAGGGCATGGCCGATTGCGGGCGGCTCGGCGCGCTGGCGGCGGCGGAAGTGATTTCGCATTACGGCGCGCGGCCGGAGACGTCGCTGAAGGACCTGGCGGCAAAAGCCGGACTGATCTAACCCGGTGTCATGGCCCGCACTTGCGGGCCATGACAGGAGTTTTCTACTCGCCGATCACATGAAGCGTCACTTCGCGCCTGTGCGGCGCATCGCGATGCTCGAAGACGTAAATCCCCTGCCAGGTGCCCAGTGCCAGCCGGCCCTTGTGCAGCGGAATTCCCAGTGACGTCTGCGTCAGAGCCGAGCGGATATGCGAGGGCATGTCGTCGGGGCCTTCGGCGGTGTGGCGATAATTCATGCCGCTGGTCGCCAGATGGGCAAAGAATGTCTGCAGGTCCCTGCACACATCCGGATCGGCATTTTCCTGGATCAGCAGCGAGGCCGAGGTGTGGCGGATGAAACAGGTGAGAAGCCCGGTCTCGATTCCTGCGCCGCGCACGAAATCTTCCAGCGCGTCCGTGAACTCATAAAGCCCCGGTCCGCGCGTCGGCACGGTGAGAATGCGCTGCGCCTGCTTCATTTGGCTTTGCGCAAATAAACATACAGCGCGCCGCCGCCGCCATGGCGCACATGCGCCGTCTTGGTGCTGGCGATCATCGCCGCCAGTTCCGGCTCCTTCAGCCAGCGCGGCACCATCTGCTTGAGCACGCCGTGGGGCGAGGTCATCCAGCTGGCGCTTTCTTCCTTGCAGGGATTGCCTTTGCCGGTCACCACCAAAATCAGCCGGTTGCCGCGCTGGCGCGCGCCGGTAAGGAATTTCGCCAGGGCGCGATAGGCGGCGGCTTCCGTCATGCCATGCAGGTCCAGCTTGGCGTCCGGCTCCAGCATCCCGCGCCGCAGCCGGTCTTCGGTGGCGCCATTGACGCCGCTGGGAACGGCGGTGCCGCTTTTCTTTTTGGCCGGAGCCTTGGGCGCGGCCACCTTGATGGGGCGCGCCTCCCGGAAATTCTGTTCGAAGAGCTTGCGCTCCTCATCGCTGACGGATCGGCGGCTCATGGCCAGCTTCTCGATGCCCCTGTTTTCTCGGCCAGCCCCTTGGGAAGCAGCAAATACAAGCGCCCCGGCGCTTTCATCGCCCCGGCGCGGCGTTCAGCCTCCGGGCCAAAGCCAAAGAAGATGTCGCTGCGCACGCTGCCGCGAATGGCGCCACCGATATCCTGCGCCACCAGCAATCCGCGCACCGGATCGGGCCCGCCGGCATCAAGATAGAAGGGCGCGCCCAGGGCATGGATGCGCGGGTCCACCGCCATGCTGGCCCCCGGCGTCAGTGCCACGCCCAGCGCGCCGGTGCTGCCCAGCGCCACATCGCCCAGCGGCTTCTGGTCGAAGAAGATGTAGCTTTCATTGCCTTCCATCACGCTTTGGGCGCGCGCCGGGTTTGCCAGCAGCCAGGCGCGGATGGTTTGCAGCGAGACATTTTCGCGGCTCAGCGCACCCTCGGCAATCAAGGTGCGGCCGATGGCGGTGTAGGGACGGCCATTCTCGCCGGCATAGCCGATGCGTGCGGCGCTGCCATCATCGAACACCACACGGCCCGAGCCCTGGATCTGCAGGAAGAAAAACGCCACGGCATCGTCGGTGTAGAACAGTACCGGCGCATCGGAGGCCGCATTGATCTCTTTTCGCGTGGCATAGGGCACCAGGGCATGGCCCGAGACTTTGCCGGAAATGCGCTCGCCCTTGAGCTTGGGAATGAACTGGCCCAGATCGGCGCGCACCAGATCCGAGGGGAGGCCATGCACCGGTGTCTGATAGGCATCATGGCGGCTGCGGCTGGCGCGGATTTCCGGCTCGTAATAGCCGGTGAACAGGCCTTCCCCGCCTTGAACCGCAAAGGGCGTGAAATTGCGGGCAAAGAAATCCTTGGCGTCGCCACTGGTGTCGGCGCAAACCCCGCGCCAGTCGCCCACGGTGCCGGCATAGCCTGCGCCGCCCATCGGCGTGGCGTCCGGTTTTGCGGCAAGCGCGGCGCAGCTGCGGCGGAAGGATTGCAGCGCCGCATCGGCATTGGCCGTATCCCAACCCGGCAAGCTGTCATGGCTGATGCGGGTGAGAGTCCAGGTGTCCGGCGCCGGCGGCTTGACGGCGGGGCTGGCGCAGCCGGCCAGCGCGACCGCCGCGCCGAGTAATAGCCCCCGCGCCGTCTTCATCCCGGCATGTCACCGGCGGTGGTGATCAGCAGCCAGTTGGGATCGCGGGACGTGACATTGCGCGAGAAGGTCCAGACATCGGTCACCGGATCGGAACCGAATTCGGCAGTGAAGGCGACGGTGATTTCCGCCTGCTTTCCATCCAGCACGGCATTGACGATCCTGGCATCCGACAATTTGGTGAGAGGAGCGGGCGGCTCGCTGCGGCCCGCGATGGCGCCGTCAAAGGCCGTCATCACCTCGGGCGCCAGCAGCGGCTTCAGGACCTCGCGGTCACCGCGTGCGAAGGCATTCACGATCATGGTGTAGGCCTGCTGCGCGCCGGTGAGGAAACGGGCGGCGTCGAAGCTGCGGTCGGCGAGCTGGATTTCCAAAAGGCCCCCCTTGGCGGCGGGTGGCGGCGTTTCCAGCGCGTTGGCTGGTGCCGGCTGCGCCACCGGCGCTGGCGCGCTCAGGGGAGAGGGTTTGGGCTGTGGGGGCGCCTCATGGCCGGTGCGCCGCCCCAGGACCCAATAGAGCCTGAAGCAGACGATGCCCGCCAGGGTGGCGGCGATGAAAAGACCCAATGTTTGCGAATCCGGCATGATGCAACCCTTGATTACCGACCCGCCCCGTAACCGCCGCGACCCTAGCCGCCCGGAACAAGGCTTGTGAAGCGCTTTTCCTTGTCAGCCCCGCGCAATCCATGGTAGCGCGCGGGCCGCATTCAGCCTCAAGGCCCCAGACGGCCCAGGCTCACACAGGAAGATTACCACAATGAGCAGCGAAGGAACCGCGACCCCGCAGGTGCCCAACCTTCAGGTCATGGCCCAGTACATCAAGGACTTGTCCTTCGAAAATCCGGGCGCGGTGACCGAAATCGCCCAGCGGCCCCAGATCGACCTGGCGGTGGACCTGAACGCCAAGCGGGTCGAGGACGAGATTTTCGAGGTCGAGCTGAAGATCCGCGTCGACGCCAAGAACGAAGACAAGGCACTGTTCCTGCTGGAAGTCGCCTATGCCGGCGTGTTCCAGCTGAAGAATGTGCCCGATACCGCCACCCAGCAGGCGATCCTGCTGATCCAGGCGCCGCACATGCTGTTCCCCTTCGTCCGCCGCATCGTCTCCGATGTGGTGCGCGACGGCGGCATGCCGCCCTTGATGATAGAGCCGATCGATTTCATGGCGCTGTACCAGGCCCGGGTGGCGCAGGCCGCCGGCGCGCCGCCCCAGGGCACCGCTTAAGTCCAGAGATTCTTGTCGCCGACTTCGCGGGCGATGAAGGCGGCGTGGATTTCGATTTCCACCGCCGTGATCAGCGGCGCGAGTTTCTCGGGGCGCTGGCGCGCCGCGCGCACCGGCTCGCCCGCCTGGGCGGCGGCGATTTCCACCGGCGCCAGCATCAACCCCTTCTGTCGTCCGCCCACCAGTTCCAGATAGATTTCCGCCGTCAGCTGGGCGTCCAGCAGCGCGCCATGCTTGGTGCGGGCGGTGAGGTCCACGCCGAAACGCTTGCAGAGTTCGTCGAGGGAATAGCGCGCGCCGGGGATCTTGCGCTTGGCGATTTCGATGGTGTCGATGGCGCGGGCCAGCGGAATGGGACCCTTGCCCACGCGCTGCAGTTCGGCATTGATGAACTTGATGTCGAAGCTGGCATTGTGGATCACCAGCGGCGCGTCGCCCAGGAATTCCAGGAACTCTTCCACCACATGGGCGAACAGCGCCTTGTCGGCCAGGAATTCCGCCGACAGGCCGTGGACGCGCTGGGATTCGATGGGAACGTCGCGTTCGGGATTCAGGTAAAACTGCAGCGTGCGGCCGGTGGGAAAATGATCCACCAGCTCGACACAGCCGATTTCCACGATGCGATGACCTTCGCTCGGTTCGAACCCAGTCGTTTCGGTGTCGAAGACAATCTCACGCACGCAATTTGTTCCGTATATCGGCCAGGATCATTTTCACCTGTTCGCGGGCGTGATCCAAGCCCTTGTCGGTGATCACCAGGTAATGGGCCTGTTGACGCTTTTGCGCGTCGCTCATCTGGCGCCCCTTGAGAGCGGTGAACTTCTCGTCCGTCATGCCGGGCCGGGCCATGACACGCTGGCGCTGGACATGGTCGGGGGCCGTCGCCACCACCACCGCATCCACCTTGGTGCCGGTTTCCAGCAGCAGGGGAATATCCAGCAGCACGATGGGCGCCTTGGCGCTTTCCAGGAACCTAGTCCGCCGCTCGGCCACCAGCGGATGCATCAGGCTTTCCAGCCGCGCCAGCGCCTCCTTGTTGCCGGTCACGAGCCGCGCCAGGGCGGCGCGGTCCACCGCGCCGTTTTTGGTGCTGCCGGGAAAGGCGGCCTCGATCATCGCCGCCGCATCGCCGGCATAGAGCGCATGCACCGCCGCATCGGCATCGAACACCGGAATGCCCTCGGCGGCGAACAGCTTGGCGGTCTCGCTCTTGCCCATGCCGATCGAGCCGGTCAGGCCGATGACAAATGGTTCAGCGCCCATACAGCGCGCCTTCCAGCGCGGCGCGCAGGCCCGCATCCACCTGCGGGCGCTTGCCGAAAAAGGCTTCGAAGGACGGCACCGCCTGGTGCATCAGCATGCCCAACCCATCGATGGTCTTGTGGCCCCGCGCTGCTGCGTCTTTCAAAAGCTGCGTTTCCAGCGGCTTGTAAACGATATCGCAAACGGCCGCGCTTTGCGGCAGCGCAGACAAATCCAGATCAAGAGGCGGATTGCCCGTCATCCCGGCGCTGGTGCTGTTGACCAGCAGCGCCGCCCCCGGCGCGACATTTTTCCAATCCGTCAGCGTGCCCGGCACCAGCCGGGCATTGACGTTCGGCGTCAACGCCGCCGCCAGATTTTGCGCGCGGCTGCCATCGCGGTTGAGAATATGGATCGTGCCGGCGCCCGCCGCTTCCAGCGCCAGCACCGCGCCACGCGCCGCGCCGCCCGCACCCAGCAGCACGGCGGTATCGCCTTTCAGCGCCCCGATGCCTTCTTCCAGCGAGCGGGCAAGGCCATACGTGTCGGTGTTGCGGCCTTCGATATGGCCGGGCCCGAAGATCAGCAGGTTCGCCGCGCCCGCCGCCTTGGCCGCGGCATCCACCTTGTCGGCCAGCGCAAAGGCGGACTCCTTGTGCGGTACGGTGACGTTGACGCCGGTAAAGCCCTGGTCGCGCAGCTTTGCAATCACCGTTTCGAACTGGCCCGGTTCGGCGCCGACTTTTTCAAACGCGCCGTCGATGCCGTATTTTTTCAGCCAATAGCCGTGCAGCACCGGCGACAGCGAATGTGTCACCGGCCATCCGACAATGCCTGCCTTCACCGTCATGATGTGAGCACGCCTTCTTTTCGGAGCGCCGCCAGCACAGGCAATAGCGGCAGTCCCAGCACCGAGAAATAATCGCCCTCCACTCTATCAAAAAGCTGCGCCCCGCGCCCTTCAAAATGGTAGCAGCCGACCGAGGACAGGATGGCCGGGCCTTCGGCGGCGATGTAATCGTCCAGGAATTGCAGGCCCAAATCGCGCATCGTCATGCGGCAGGGGCTGGCATGCGTCCACAGCAAGGCGCCGTCTTTTGCCAGTGCTGCCGCCGAAACCAGCAGGTGTGCTTGCCCCGACAGCCGGCGCAGCAAGGCTTTTGCTTCCGCCAGGCTGGCGCATTTGCTCAGGTGATCGCCGCCAAATCCAATCACGCTGTCGCCGCCCAAGACGACAGCGCCCGGATGGCGCGCCGACACATGCAGCGCCTTTTGCTGCGCCAGGGTAGAGGCAACGGTCTGGGCATCCGCGCCACGCAACTTCGCCATCAGCGCGTCTTCATCCAGATCGGCGGGGTCGGTGATGAAGGTCACGCCCGCCGCCTTCAGCAGCGCGGCGCGGCTGGCGCTGGCCGAGGCAAGCACCAAACTCATCCCGTCGCCTCTTTGCGCTCGGTCAGAAGGTTCATAACCGCGGCGGCGGTTTCCTCGATCGAGCGGCGCGACACGTCGATCATCGGCCACTCATTGTTTTCGAACAGTTGGCGGGTGGCGGCGATTTCCGCGCGCACCGCATCGGGCTCGATATAGTCGGTGTCGCGGGTCTCGCCCATGGTGGTGAGGCGGTTGCGCCGCACCTGCACCAGCCGGTCGGGCGACACCCACAGCCCCACGATCAGCGGCTTCCTGGCGCCCAGCAGCTGGGACGGCGGCGGCAGGCCCGGCACCAGCGGCACATTGGCAGCCTTGACCCCGCGAATGGCAAGATAGACGCAGGTCGGCGTCTTGGAGGTGCGGCTGGCGCCGGTCAGGATCACCTCGGCGTCATCAATCGTGTCCAGCGACTGGCCATCGTCATGGGCGATGGTGAAATTGAGAACCTCGATCCGCTCCAGATAGCGCTGGTCGACCTGGTGCTGGCGGCCGACCTTGTGGGTTTCCGTCTTGCCCAGGAACTGGCGCAGCGCCAGCACCGGGCCCTCCAGGAGGTCGATGGCGCGGACACCGATGTCGTTGCAGCGCAAGATCAATTTGTCGCGCAGTGCCTGGTTGGCCAGGGTGAAAAACACGATCCCCGGCATGATGGCGATATGATCCAGGGCGCGGGTCAGCTGGTGGTCGCTGCGCACCAGGGCGTAGGGGTGGACATGGACGTCGACATTCTCAAACTGGGCCAGGGCCGCATTGGCCATGGCGTGCAGGGTTTCGCCGGTGGAATCCGACACAAGGTGAATGTGAAACTTATCGTCCACAGAACTATCCCGAAAAATCCGCGCCCCTGGGTATAAGGCCGGTTCTGGCCACAGGCTCCTAGCCGGGAAAACCGCAAATGTGCAAACCCGTATCGTTTGGGGACGCTATGGCGAACCGCCAACATGGCATGGCGAAGTCCCTTAGTCGCCGGTCCTATGCCAAGTGCTTGAGTCCATGCGGTCTTGGGCTTAAGGCAAGTCTGGCTTCACATTTTCACCCACAACTCACAGCCCTAACATCATCTTCATCATCTTAGATTCCAGGAGTCTTGTTTGAGTAGTAAGGCCAAGCTTGTGCGCGTTCTGGAAGGAAGCCCGGAAAAGGTGCCACCGGTCTGGCTGATGCGCCAGGCCGGACGCTATCTGCCCGAGTACCGCAAGCTGCGGGCGGAAGCCGGTTCCTTCTGGGCCATGGCCCTGACGCCCCACTATGCCGCCGAGGTCACCCTGCAGCCGATCCGGCGTTTCGGCTTCGATGCGGCGATCCTGTTCTCCGATATTCTCACGGTCCCTGAAGCGCTGGGCCAGAAGGTGACCTTCACGGAAGGGGAAGGCCCCAGCCTGACGCCGGTGACCTCTGCCAAGGGTTTCCATCAGGACCGTGAAGCCTGGGCGAAATATTTCGAGCCGGTCTATGAGGCCTTGCGTCTTACGCGGGCCGGCCTGGGGGATGAGACCGCCCTGCTGGGTTTTGCCGGCGCCCCCTGGACCCTGGCGACCTATCTGGCCGCGGGCGCGGGCGGGGATGAGCAGAAGGCCGCCAAGCTGTGGGCCTATCGCGACCCCGAGGGCTTTGGACAGCTTCTGGATATCCTGAGCGACTGTGTCGCCTTCCATCTGATCCGCCAGCTGGAAGCGGGCGCCGATGCGGTGCAGATCTTCGACAGCTGGGCCAGCGGCCTCCCCCCTGCCCTGTTCGCGCAGGTGGTGATTGCGCCCACCAAGAAAATTGTCGCCGCGGTACGCGCCGCCAGGCCCGGTGCCAGGATCATCGGTTTTCCCCGCGCCGCCACTTTGGCCGGGTACGAGGCCTATGTGCAGGCGACCGGGGTGGACGCGGTATCGCTGGACACCTCCGCGCCGATGCGCTGGGCCGCCAAGAATCTCGGTTGCGCCATTCAGGGCAATCTTGATCCCATCGCCCTGATTGCCGGCGGGGCGGCGCTGGACCGGGCGGTGGATGACATTCTGCAGGCCACAGCGGGCAAGCCGCATGTTTTCAATCTGGGCCACGGCATCCTGCCCGAGACGCCCATTGCCCATGTCGAGCAATTGCTGAAGCGGATCCGCCAATGAAGCTGGCGGTGGTTCTCTTCAATCTGGGCGGGCCGGACTCACCGGAGGCGGTCGAGCCTTTTCTGCGCAATCTTTTTTCCGATCCGGCGATCATCAGCCTGCCCGCGATTTTCCGCCTGCCGTTGGCCCGCTTCATTGCCAGGCGCCGCGCGCCCATCGCGCGCGAGATCTATGCCCAGATCGGCGGCCGGTCCCCGATCTTCGAGGAAACCCGCAAACAGGCCGACGCGCTGGAAGCAGCGCTCTCGGGCGATGGGGTCGAGGCCAAGGCCTTTGTCGCGATGCGCTGCTGGCACCCCTTCAGCGATGGCGCGGCGCGGGCGATAAAGGCGTTTGAGGCCGATAAAATCGTGCTTTTGCCGCTCTATCCGCAATATTCCACCAGCACCACCGCGTCTTCGGTGAAGGACTGGTCGCGGGCCGCCAAGAAGGCGGGGCTGAAGGCGCCCACCTCGCGCATCTGCTGCTATCCCTGGCAACAGGGTTTTGTCGCGGCAATGGCCGAACAGGTTCGCGCGGCGATGTCGGGCGCGCGCGGGGATATTTCCTATCGCCTGCTGCTGTCGGCGCATGGCCTGCCCAAGCGCACCATCAACAGGGGCGATCCCTATCAGTGGCAGGTGGAGCAGGGCGCGGCCGCGGTCGTGAAGGCCCTGGGCATGGAAAATCTGGAAGCGGTGGTCTGCTACCAGAGCCGGGTCGGGCCGCTGGAATGGATCGGGCCGGCCACCGATGCGGAAATCCGCCGCGCGGGCGCCGACGGCAAGGGCGTCATCGTCGCGCCGATCGCTTTTGTCAGCGAGCATTCTGAGACACTGGTCGAGCTGGATATCGAGTACCGCCACCTCGCCGCCGAGGCCGGCGTCCCCGATTACCGCCGCGCCGCCACTGTCGGCGCGCACCCCATGTTCATCGCCGGCCTGGCCGGGCTTGTCCGCCGCGCGGCGAGTGGGGAGCCTGTCGTCACTTGCGGCGCGGGGCGCATCTGCCCCGCCGAACGCAAGGCCTGCGGATTCGCATAACGGAGAAAAGCCATGGATGCGCTTGCCGGTTACATGCTCTGGATCAAGGCCGCCCATGTCATCGCGGCGATCACCTGGATGGCGGGCATGCTCTATCTGCCGCGCCTGTTCGTCTATCACTGTGAAACACCGCCGGGGTCGGAAGGCAGCGAACGCTTCAAGGTGATGGAGCGCCGCCTGCTCAAGGGCATCATCAACCCCTCCATGATTGCGGTGTGGATTCTGGGCCTGACCCTGGCCTGGATCGGCCAGGCCCATCTGCAGGCCTGGTTCCAGATCAAGTTTGTTCTGGTGCTGGCCTTGAGCGGCATTCACGGTTTCCTGGTGGCCCGCTGGCGCGACTTCGCCAATGACCGCAACACGCGCAGCGCCCGCTTCTACCGGATCGTCAACGAGGTGCCGGCGGTGCTGATGGTGCTGATCGTGATCCTGGCGGTGGTCAAACCGTTCACCTGATGCATCCCGGCTTGAAACATTAATTGCGCAACAGCCTGGGCGGGGCATATTTGCAAGCCCCGAAAATCGGGCTATAAGCAAACCGTTCTCCTAACCCGCGCGGCTGGCCTTCGAGGCCAAGCTGGACCGGAACAACCGGTGCGGGCCCAACCAAACTCTTCGATGATCGCGCTTGGGGCCGCCAGCCCCCGTTTCATCGGGACCAATCCCCTTATCGTTCAGGTGCCGATCACATGACTGTCCAAGATGGCTTGCAGGCGATGAAGCTGCAGGATCTCAAGAACAAAAAACCCGCGGATCTTCTGGCTTTTGCCGAGGAACTGGAGATTGAGAACGCTTCGTCCATGCGCAAGCAGGACATGCTGTTCGCCATCCTCAAGGAGCTGGCCGACCGGGAAGTGGAGATCACCGGTCAGGGCGTGGTGGAAATTCTGCAGGACGGTTTCGGCTTCCTGCGCTCGCCGGAATCCAACTACCTGCCCGGCCCCGACGACATCTACATTTCCCCGTCCCAGATCCGCCGCTTCGGCCTGCGCACCGGCGACACCGCCGAAGGCCCGATCCGCGCCCCCAAGGAAGGCGAGCGCTATTTCGCCCTGCTGAAGGTCACCACGATCAATTTCGAAGACCCCGAGCAGATCAAGCACAAGGTCCATTTCGACAATCTGACGCCGCTCTACCCGACGCGCTGGCTGAAGATGGAACTGGACGACCCCACCATCAAGGACAAGACCGGCCGCGTCATAGACATCGTGGCGCCCCAAGGCATGGGCCAGCGCGCCCTGATCACCGCGCCGCCGCGCACCGGAAAGACGGTGATCCTGCAGAATATCGCCAAGGCCATCGCCGCCAATCATCCCGACGCCTTCCTGATCGTGCTGCTGATCGACGAGCGCCCGGAAGAAGTCACCGACATGCAGCGCACCGTGGTCGGCGAAGTGATTTCCTCGACCTTCGACGAACCGGCGACACGTCACGTCCAGGTTGCCGAAATGGTGATCGAAAAGGCCAAGCGCCTGGTCGAGCACAAGCGCGACGTGATCATTCTTCTGGACTCCATCACCCGATTGGGCCGCGCCTACAACACCGTGGTGCCGTCCTCGGGCAAGGTGCTGACCGGCGGCGTGGACGCCAATGCCCTGCAGCGCCCCAAGCGCTTCTTCGGCGCGGCGCGCAATATCGAGGAAGGTGGTTCGCTGACCATCATCGCCACCGCGCTGATCGATACCGGCAGCCGCATGGACGAAGTGATTTTCGAAGAGTTCAAGGGCACCGGCAACAGCGAAATCATCCTGGACCGCAAGGTCGCCGACAAGCGCGTCTTCCCGGCCATCGACATCATGCGTTCGGGTACCCGCAAGGACGAACTGCTGGTCGAGAAGGGCACGCTTGCCAAGACCTATGTCCTGCGCCGCATCCTGGCGCCGATGGGCACCATCGACGCCATCGAGTTCCTGCTCGACAAGCTGAAGTCGGCCAAGAACAACGCGGACTTCTTTGAATCGATGAACACCTGACGGGACGCGTCGTCACAAAAGTGACATGTCTCGCTGCGTCATGGTCAACCGGGCCTTAACCAACGCGCTTTAATCTTTGCCCGCTATTCTCGCGGGAAGAAAACGATGCGTGCGAAAGTTCTGGTCAATGTGGATCGTCAGGCGGCGCTGAACGCTATCCACGCGATCGATGCCCTGCTCAACGAAGATGGCTGGCCCAAAAAGCTGCGCAAGAAATATGCGCAGACCCGCGATGAACTGGTTAGCGCAATCGGCCAGTGGGGCATTTTCAACGGCGTGGTTGAGCTTCCCGAATAAGCTTAAGGGATCAGAATCGTCGCGCCCGTCGTCTTTTTACCGGTCAAGGCGTCATGCGCCTGGGCGGCGTCCTTCAGCGCAAAGCGCTGGTTGATGGCGATCTTGATCGCGCCCGACAGGATCACATCGAAGAGATCGTCGGCGCAGTCCTGAAGTTCTTTCGGCGTGATGGTGTAGTGGCCCAGGGTGGGGCGCGTCACGAACAGCGAGCCCTTGGCGGCCAGCATGCCCGGCGGGAAGGGGTCAACCGGACCCGAGGCATTGCCATAGGTCACCATGATGCCGCGCGGCTGCAGGCAATCGAGGCCGGCCAGGAACGTGTCCTTGCCGATGGAGTCGTACACCACCGGCACGCCCTTGCCGCCGGTGATCTCGCGCACCTGTTTTTCCCAGCCCGCATCCTTGCTGTTGAGCACATGGGCGCAGCCATTGGCCTTGGCCAGTGCGACCTTTTCCGGCGAGGTGGTGGTGCCGATCACGGTGGCGCCCAGATGTCTGGCCCATTGCACGGCAATCTGGCCGACGCCGCCTGCGGCGGCGTGAAACACGATGGTCTCGCCCGACTTCACCTTGTGGATCTGGCGCAGCAGATACTGCGCCGTCATGCCCTTGAGCAAAATCGCGGCGGCGACGTCATCGCTGATGCCGCCCGGAATTTTCACCAGCCGCTCGGCCGGCACGTTGGCTGCCTGGGCGTAAGAACCGATGAAGCCGCTGGCATAGCCGACGCGATCGCCGACCTTGAAGCCGCTGACGCCTTCGCCCAGCGCCTCCACCACACCGGCGGCTTCCGAACCCAGGCCGGACGGCAGCGGCAGCGGATACAGGCCGGTGCGGTGATAGGTGTCGATGAAGTTGACGCCGATGGCGCTGTGCTTCACCCGCGCCTGGCCCTTGCCCGGCGGCGGCAGATCGACATCAACAAACTGCAGCACATCGCTGCTGCCGGGTTTCTCGAAGCGGATCGCCTTGATCATGGTCAGTTCGCTTGCGCCTGCTGGCGCAACTGCGCCGGAAGGGTGAGCGTATTGGCCAGCACGGCAGCATCGGTGAAGCCGTCCGAAACCTGGCCTGACTGGCAGATGTAAGCGGTGGGCTGGCCGTTGAGCATGCCGCGGCCGGTGGCGGGATGGCCCGGCGGCAGGGGGTCACCCGGCTCGATCTGCACCACCATGCCGTTGGGCACCGGCTTGCCCCAGAAGGCGCGCACCAGGTCCTGGGTCTTGGAATTGCCCTTGTGGCCGACGACCAGGATCACCAGGCTGTTGACCAGATACTCGAAGCCGCCAAAGAAGCTGCCCGAACCGTTCATCACCCGGTTGGCTTCATCGCCGAAGGTGACACCCAGGGTCGAGGCGCGGCTCATATAGTCCGGCTCGCCGGTGAGCATCGCCAGCCGTGTCAGCACCGTCAGCATGGTGCCGTTGGCCGAAGGGGTGGGATTGTCGAACAGCATGCGGGCGCGGATGAACAGCGGCTCGGCATCGTCGGCGGTGTAGCAATAGCCGTTGATCTGCTGGTTCCAGAAATGGGTATCCAGGGTCTTGGTCCAGGCCTTGGCGGGGGCGAGGAAACGGTCATCGCCCGTCACTTCCCGAAGCTGCAGCGCGGCGCGCGCCATGTTGGCATAGTCATCGGCAAAGCCGCCGATGCCCTTGACGCCGCCGCTGGCGACATGGGCCAGCCGGTCGCCGTCGCCCAGGGTCTTGACGACATAGTCGAAGGCCTGGATCGCGGCGGCAATCCATTCGGGCTTGTCAAACACGATGCCGGCGCGTGCGATGGCGGCGATGGCCAGGCCGTTCCAGTCGGCCAGGACGCGTTCGTCGCGCCGGGGCTTGGCGCGCTTTTCGCGCGCCGCCAGCAGCATGCCGCGCTGCTTGGCCAGCAGGGCCTCGTCCGCCTCATTGGCGGGAACGGGGTTGCCCAGCCGGCGCGGCAGGTTGCGGCCCTTGAAATTGCCGTCGCGGGTGACGCCATAGACCTGCTTGAAGCGGGCCGAGAAGGTGCCGACCAGCGCCGCGTCGATCTCCGCTTCGCTCCAGGTGTAGTATTTCGCGTCTTCGGTTTCATCGCCCGAACCCATCGCCGCGGCGAAGCCGCCGTCCACCCGCATGTCGCGCAGCAGCCATTCGACGGTTTCGGTCACGCGCAACCGGCACAGTTCGTTGCGGTTGAACTGGGCGGCGGAAGTGCAGATTTCGATGATCTGGGCATTGTCGTACAGCATCTTCTCGAACACCGGTTCCAGCCAGCGCTCGTCGGTCGAGTGGCGGAAGAAGCCGCCGCCGATATGGTCGTAGACGCCACCGAACAGCATGGAGTCGAGGGTGGTGAAAATGATCTGCGAGAATTGCGGCATGCCGGTGCGCAGGAAGGCGCGCCACATCAGGTCCAGCAGCAGGGCATTGGGAAACTTCAGCAGCCCGTTCATGCCGCCGAAGAAGATGTCGTAATTCTGGGCGATGCGCAGCGCCGCCATGTCCAGGTTCATGTTCTCCTGGGGCGCGGCCATGTCGCGATTGTAAAGATTCTCGAGGCTGTTGCGCACGGTGGCCGCGATCTCGGCGACCTTGACCTTGTCGGTCTGGTAGAGCTTGGTGGTTTCGGCCAGCACGCGGCGGAAGGAGGGGCCTTCCGGCTTGTCTTCGCGCGGCAGATAGCTGGTGACCCAGAAGGGCACGCCGTCCGGCGTCAGGAAGATATTGAGCGGCCAGCCGCCATTGTGGCGCATGGCGCCCGCCGCGCCCTGATAGATCAGGTCCAGGTCGGGCCTTTCCTCGCGGTCGGCCAGGATGGGAATGAAATTCTCGTTGATCAGGGCGGCGACGGCCTCATCGGTGAAGGCCTCGGTGTTCAGGACATGGCACCAGCTGCAACCGGCATAGCCGATGGACAGCAGGATGGGCTTGTCCGCGGCGCGGGCCTCGGCCAGCGCCTCGGCCCCCCACAACCGCCACTTCACGAGGTTGTCCTTGTGGGCGGCAAGATACGGGCTGGTGCTGGCGGCGAGGGCGTTGTTCATCGTCATGTTCCAATTGGGCGCGCACGGCTTCCCGCCGGCCCGCTTCTGTGATGTTTTTGGGGCGGGGTTACTTACCCTGAATGCCCCCGGGCCGAAAGCCCGCCCATAAGAGGTGCCGCCATGAAGGTGACGATTGAGATGGACATGACCCCGCAGGAGGCCCGCGCCTTCATGGGCCTGCCCGATGTCGCGCCCCTGCAGACGAAAATGCTGGACGAGATGCAGGAGCGGATGCGGGCGGCCTTCGACGCCGGCGACCCGGAAGGGATGATGAAGGCCTGGATGCCGCTGGGCGGGGCGGATGCCTTTGGCAAATTCCAGAAGATGCTGTGGGACAGCGCCTCGGCCATGTCCAAGAAGGACGGCAAATAGCCTTGCCGGATACCATCTTCGCGCTGTCCAGCGCCGTTGGCCGCGCCGGGGTGGCGCTGGTCCGGGTTTCGGGGCCGCAGGCCGGGCCGGTGCTTGCCGCCCTGGCCGGTCCCCTGCCCGCCCCGCGCCAGGCGGTGCTGCGGCGCCTGGCCTTTGACGGGACCCCGATCGACCATGCCCTGCTGCTCTGGTTCGAAGGCCCGCACAGTTTCACCGGCGAGGACCTGGCCGAGTTTCACCTGCATGGCGGGCGGGCGGTGCGCGAGGCGGTGTTCGCCGCCTTTGCGGCGCTGGGCCTGCGCCCCGCCGAGCCGGGCGAATTCAGCCGCCGGGCGGTGGAAAACGGCAAGCTGGACCTGACCCGGGCCGAAGCCATCGCCGATCTGGTGGACGCCGAAACCCCCGCCCAGTTGCGCCAGGCGCTGCGCCAGCACGATGGGGCGCTGGCCGATCTCTATGAGGGCTGGCGGACGGCGCTGATCGCGGCGCTGGGCCGGGCCGAGGCGGCCATCGATTTTTCCGATGACGGGGTCGGCGAGGCGGAATTTGCCGCCGCGCGCCGCGCTGCTTCTGAAATATACGAGCAAATACAAATACATATGGATGATTCGGGCCGGGGCGAGGCGCTGCGGGAAGGCTTGCGGCTGACCATCCTGGGGCCGCCCAATGCCGGCAAGTCCTCGCTGATCAATGCACTGGCCCGGCGCGATGTGGCGATTGTCTCGGACACCCCCGGTACCACCCGCGATGTGGTTGAGGCACGGCTGGACCTGGGCGGCTATCTGCTGTCCGTCGCCGATACCGCCGGGGTGCGCCAAACCACCGAAGCCATCGAAGCCGAAGGCGTACGCCGCGCCTTGTCCCACGCCAGGGGCGGCATGACCGTGCTCCTGCTGGACGGCAGCCTGGGCGATCCGCGCGCCGGATTGCCGCCCGATCTGCCGGAGCCCGACCTGGTCGTCTGGAACAAGTCCGATCTGGGCTTTGCGCGGGACGGGCTTTGCATCTCGCTGAAGACCGGCGCGGGGATGGCCGGGCTGATCGAACATCTGACGGCCAAGGTGAGGGATCGGCTGGAGACGAAGGATGCGACACCGGCGCTGACACGGCCGCGTCACCGCCATGCCCTCGGCCAGGCGATGAGCGCGCTTCAGCACGGCCTGGCCGCGCCAGCCGGTCAGCCCGAACTGCTGGCGGAGGATCTTCGCCTGGCCACCCGCGCGATTGGGCGCATCACCGGCCGGGTGGATGTGGAAGAGCTGCTGGACTTTGTGTTTCGGGATTTTTGTATCGGCAAATAGTCAGCGGCGCGGCGTGCTGGTTTTCATCCAACTGGAGGTCTGCACGTCATAGGCGATGCGGCGATAGTCGCGGCTGAGCTTTGCCAGATACTCGGGCGCGGCGCGGCTGTTCATCACTTCAATGGCGCGCATCATTTCAGCCTGGCATTGCTCCTGATGTTTTGCCGCGCGGTTTTCGGTATGCCGGCGATAGCCGCCCAGGGCGCAGATGGCATGCCATAGCTCGGTCTGCAGGAAGAAGCGGGTCCACAATTCTCCGTCTACCATGAAGCGGTAATCTTCATTCAGGCAGCCGCCCACCCGGTCCCATAGCGCCCGGCGCCAGAACACCGTCTCCTGCTGGATCCAGGCGAAGTTGCCGGACGCGTAATCGAAGATGTTCTTGAACTGGGGCTGCACCGACATCAGCGTGCCGCGGTTGTTCCAGAAACCATGGCAGCCGGCGATCCACATCACATCCGGATGGGCGTCGAAGATTTCGGCGACGGTGCGGAATGTCCAGGGACAATATTTATCGTCGCTGTTGAGCCAGGCCATGATCTCGCCGCTGGTTTTGGCGAAGCCCTTGTTCAGGGCATTGCCATGGCCGGTGTCGGGCTCGCTGACGAAATGGTGCAACCGGCTTTTGTATTTCTCGATGATCTCGACCGAGCCATCGGTACTGCCGCCGTCAATCACCACATATTCCAGATGCGGATAATCCTGATCCAGCACCGAGCGCAGTGTTTCTTCGACAAAGTCTGACTGGTTGAAGGATGGGGTGACGATGGAGATCTTCGTGCCGCTCATGGCGATCCGTACCACGGTTCCGGCCCGGCTTTCAGGCCAGCCTTGCCGATGGGGAAAACCTCCCCTATTCCACCGGCCATGAGGTACGACGTCATTGTCATTGGCGGGGGCCATGCCGGCTGCGAAGCCGCCGCTGCTGCGGCGCGCTTTGGCGCTCATACCCTGCTCCTCACCCACAAATTCGAAACCCTGGGCGAAATGTCCTGCAATCCTGCCATTGGCGGCGTCGGCAAGGGCCATCTGGTGCGCGAGATCGATGCGCTGGACGGGTTGATGGGCCGGTGTGCGGACGCGGCGGGAATCCAGTTCCGGCTGCTCAACCGCCGCAAGGGCCCGGCGGTGCGCGGGCCCAGAGCGCAAGCCGACAGAGCGCTTTACCGCGCAGCAATGCAGTCCATGCTGCGCAGCATTTCCAATCTGGAAATTCGCGAGGCGGCGGCCGAAGACCTGATTTTAAAGGATCAGATGATCGCCGGGGTTCGCACCGGCGCGGGCGAGGAGATTGCGTGCGCCAGGGTGGTGCTGACCACCGGCACCTTCCTGAACGGGCTGATTCATATCGGCGAGACCAAAATTCCCGCCGGCCGGATGAAGATCGAAGACGGCGTCGAGGCGCCGAGCATCGGATTGTCCCAGACCCTCTACGGTTTCGGCCTGGCGATGGGCCGGCTCAAGACCGGCACGCCGCCCCGGCTGGACGGGCGCACGATTGATTGGGCCGCGCTGGAGATGCAGCAGGGCGATCACCCGCCCTCGCCCTTCTCCTTCCTGACCCAGGCGATCACCACGCCCCAGATCGCCTGCGGCATCACCCGCACCACCTTGGGCACACATGCGGTGATCCGCGCCAACCTGCATCGCTCGCCCATGTATTCGGGCCAGATCGCTTCCACCGGGCCGCGCTACTGCCCCTCGATCGAGGACAAGGTCAGCCGCTTCGCCGACCGCGAGTCGCACCAGATTTTCCTTGAACCAGAAGGACTTAGCGACAATACCGTCTATCCCAACGGGATTTCGACCTCCCTGCCCCAGGACGTCCAGATTGCCTTGCTGGCGACCATCCCGGGGTTGGAGCGCGCCGCGGTTCTGCGCCCCGGATATGCAATCGAGTACGACTATGTCGATTCGCGCGAGCTGTCCCCCGCGCTGGAAGTGAAGTCCGTGCCGGGCCTTTACCTGGCGGGACAGATCAACGGCACCACAGGATACGAGGAGGCCGCTGCCCAAGGCTTGATGGCCGGCTGGAATGCCGCCCGCGCCGCTGGCGGCGCCGCGCCGGTCCTTCTGGACCGCGCCCAGGCCTATATCGGCGTGATGATTGACGATCTGGTGACCAAGGGCGTGTCGGAGCCCTACCGCATGTTCACCAGCCGGGCCGAATACCGCCTGACCCTGCGGTCCGACAATGCCGACCAGCGCCTGACCCGTTTGGGGGAAGCCGGCGGTATTGTCGGTTCTCAGCGGGCCGGAACCTTGGCCGCCAAGATGGAACTTCTGGATGTTTCACGTGAAACACTGCGTTCCCGAGCCCTTACCCCCAATGAGGCCGCCAAGCAGGGAATCGCCATTAGGCTGGACGGGGTAAGGCGTAACGCATTGGAATTGCTTAGTTTAACCGATTTCTCGTCTTTGGCCCGGATTTGGCCGGAATTGGGTTCCCTGCACGCCGATATTGTCGAGCAGCTGGAGATTGACGCCCAATATGCCGGCTATCTCGACCGTCAGGACGCCGACATCATCGCTTTCCGCCGGGACGAGGAGCGCGCCCTGCCCGCCACCCTCGATTATGGCGCGGTCATTGGCCTGTCCAACGAAGTACGCCAGAAGCTGGAACGCATCCGCCCCGCCACCCTGGGGCAGGCGGCCCGTATCGAGGGCGTCACGGCTGCTGCCCTTACCTTGGTCTTGGCCCATGTGAAGGGCCAGAAGGGCAAAAATGCCCTTCGGGCCTGAGGAGTTCGCGCACCAGAGCGGTGTTTCACGTGAAACATTGGCCCGGCTGAAGGCCTATGCCGACATCCTGACCGACTGGAACGCCCGGCATAATCTGGTGGCCAAAAGCACCCTGCCCGACCTCTGGAACCGGCATTTCTGGGATTCCGCCCAGCTTGCCGCCTTCGTCCCCCCTGAGGCCAGGACATTGGCCGATCTGGGCTCCGGCGCCGGCTTTCCCGGCCTGGTGCTGGCCGCCTTGCGGCCCGAGCTGGACGTGACCCTGTTTGAGGCCACCACCAAGAAATGCGCCTTCCTCCAGGCGGCCGCGGACCGCATGGGCCTGCCCGTCGCAATAGAAAATGCCCGGATGGAGGATTTGCCCCGCCGGACCTTTGACGTGGTCACGGCCCGGGCCTGCGCCCCCCTGCCCCAACTGCTGGAATATGCCCACAGCTTCGTGGGACCGAACAGTGTTTGCCTTTTCCTGAAAGGACAAAATATAGGGGTAGAATTGACAGAAGCCACCAAATATTGGAACATGAAGGTGTCTCAGGTCCCAAGCCAGACCGACCCGTCGGGTGCTATAGTGACCGTGAGAGAACTGGGTCCCCGTCATGTCCAACCCCCAAAAACCGCGAATCCTGGTCGTCGCCAATCAAAAGGGCGGCGTCGGTAAGACCACGACCGCGATCAACCTGGGCACGGCGCTGGCCGCCGTGGGCGAGCCGACCCTCGTGATCGACATCGACCCCCAGGGCAACGCCTCGACCGGGCTGGGCATCCACCGCCAGGACCGCAAGCTCACAACCTATGAAGTCCTGACCGGCCAGGCCCGGCTGGACGAAGCCATTGTCGCCACCCGCATCCCCGGCCTCTCCCTCGTCCCGGCGACGGTGGACCTGTCGGGCGCCGAGCTGGAGCTGGCCGACATGCCCCGGCGCAATTTCATTTTGAAGGACGCGCTGGAGGAATATTCCGTACACGGAAGAAATGAATTTTCCTACATCCTGATCGACTGCCCGCCGTCCCTCACCTTGCTGACCCTGAACGCGATGGCGGCGGCAGATGCGGTGATGGTGCCGCTGCAATGCGAGTTCTTCGCGCTGGAAGGCCTCTCGCAGCTGATGAAGACCATCGAGCTGGTGCGCGAGAAATTGAATCCCACGCTGGAAATCCAGGGCATCGTTCTGACCATGTTCGACAAGCGCAACAAGTTGTCCGACCAGGTCGCCGCCGACGTGCGCGAGACCTTGGGCGAAAAAGTCTACACGACGGTGATCCCCAGAAACGTGCGTGTTTCCGAGGCTCCCAGCCATGGCGTGCCGGCGCTGGTTTACGATCTGCGCTGTCCCGGCAGCCAAGCTTACATCAAGCTGGCGGGCGAGTTGATCCAGCGCGAACGGATCAGGGCGGCGGCATGACACCTCCCCCGCAGGATCGTCCGCGCGGTTTGGGGCGCGGACTCTCGGCGCTGATCGGCGATGAAGCCGCCGCCGTGAAGGGCGAACCGGTCTCCAAAAAAGACACCCGGACCTTGCCGGTGGCGTTCCTGCAGCCGGGCCGCTACCAGCCGCGCAAGACCTTCGACGAACAGCCGCTGGCCGATCTGGCAGCCTCGATCAAGGAGAAGGGCGTGCTGTCGCCCATATTGGTGCGGCCCCTTGGCGTCGACCGCTATGAGATCGTGGCGGGGGAGCGCCGCTGGCGCGCCGCCCAGATCGCCAAACTGCACGACGTGCCGGTGGTGGTGCGCGAGATGGCCGACGACCAGGCGCTGGAAATCGCCATCATCGAGAATGTCCAGCGCGCCGACCTTAACGTCCTGGAAGAGGGCGCCGCCTATCAGGAGTTGATCACCAAGTTCGCCCGGACCCAGGAACAGGTGGCCCAGCAGGTCGGCAAGAGCCGCAGCCATGTCGCCAACACCATCCGGCTGTTGCAGCTTCCCGAACAGGTGAAGGCCTGGGTGCGGGACGGCAAGCTGACGGCGGGCCATGCCCGAACACTGCTCGGGGCCGCCGACCCGGAGGCCCGGGCGCGCGAATTGATCGCCGGAGAGCTGACGGTGCGCCAGGCCGAACAGCGTTCAGCGGCCAAGAAGAAGCCCGGTGGAAAACCCCGCAAGGATCCCAACATCGCCGACCTGGAAGCCAGCATTTCCAATCGCTTGGGCCTGAAGGTTCAAGTTATCCACAAAGGGGATAAAGGTGGGGAAATCCGCATCACCTACAAATCCCTGGAACAGCTGGACGACCTCGCGCGGCGCTTGAACAAGCCCGCCTAAGCGTCTCAACCCATCGTAAACGAATGGTTAATTTGCGCTGGCCGTAGCCAGCGCAGCGGCGACATCAATCCGCCCGTCATACAGCGCCCGGCCGACCACCACGCCCTCTATGCCCGGCTCCCTGGCCGCGATCAAAGCCTCGATATCGGCGATGGACCCGACCCCGCCCGAGGCGATGACAGGGATGGACAGGGCGCGGGCCAGCGCCGCCGTGGCCCCGACATTTACCCCCTTGAGCAGCCCGTCCCCGTCAATGTCGGTGAACAGGATGGCGGCGACCCCGGCATCCTCGAAACGCTTGCCCAGCTCGATCGGGGTCAGTTCGGAGACGGTGGCCCAGCCCTGGGTGGCAATCTTGCCGCCCTTGGCATCAGCGCCCACCACGATCCGACCCGGAAAGGCGCGGGCGGCGCTTTTGACGAATTCGGGGTCGGTCAGGGCGGCGGTGCCCAGGATGACGCGGGTGATGCCGGCCGCCAGCCAGCCTTCGACCGCGGCCATGTCGCGGATCCCGCCGCCGAGCTGGATCGGCAGGTCGATGGCGGCACGGATGGATTTGATCGCCTCCGTGTTGGCGCTCCTGCCGGCGAAGGCACCGTTCAAATCCACGCAATGCAGCCAATGAAATCCCTGCGCCGCGAATTCCCGCGCCTGCGCGCCGGGATCGGTGTTGAACACCGTGGCGTCCGCCATCACACCCTTTTTGAGGCGGACGCAGACGCCGTCCTTCAGATCGATGGCGGGGAAAATGATCATGGACGCCACTTCAAAAAGTTTTCCAGCAGCTTCAGGCCGGTCGCCTGGCTTTTTTCCGGATGGAACTGGGTGCCGGCGATATTCTCGTTGCCCACCATGGCGGTCAGCGGCCCGCCATAATCGGTGGTGGCAATCAGGTCATCCGGCAGCACCGGGACAAGCTGAAAGCTATGGACGAAATAGGCATGCGCGCCGGGCGCGATACCGTCCAGCAGCGGATGCGGCTGCTCGAACTTGAGTTCATTCCAGCCCATATGGGGAATCTTCAGCGCCGGATCATCGGGGGTGATCTTGACCACTTCGCCCGCGATCCAACCCAGGCCGGCATGGCGGCCGAACTCCACGCCCACCGTGGCCAGGAGCTGCATGCCGACGCAGATGCCCAGGAAGGGCGCGCCTTCCTTCAACACTTTTTCGCGCAGCGCCTCGACCATGCCGGGGATGGCGGACAGGCCCTTCATGCAATCGGCGAAGGCGCCGACACCGGGCAGCACCACGCGCTCGCTGGTCAGCACAATTTCCGGATCGGCGGTGGTAACGATTTCCGATGAACCGTTGGCGGCGCGCGCCAGGGCCTTCGCCGCGCTGGCGAGGTTGCCGGAGCCGTAATCGATCAGGGCGGTGACGGGCATGAGAACTCGCGAAAATCGCGGGCTCTATAGCGGCTTAGTTGGGATTTGTCGAAGCGCCTCTCCTTTGCGCGTAGCGCATGGAAAGGGGAGGTGCCCGTAGCACCGATCAGGTGCGAAGGGCGGAGGGGCTATCTAGATGTAAGCGCCGGACAAGGCAGCTCGGCTGTTTGCGCTGGCTTGGCGCTGATCCGCATGCCGGCCACCAGCAGATCGCGCCAGCCGGGCAGGGGGTCCGCCAGGGCAAAGCGGCCACTGCGCAGGGCCGCGAGCGTGCCGCGGCAGGAGGGCGAGGCGAACGCCGCAGCGGCGGCCCAGCCCTGCAGGTTTTCTTTCAGCACCGCCGCCCACCAGCGCGCCTCGGTGCCATAGACCAGCAGGATTTCGTTCGCCCCGTCCCGGTCCAGATCGAGGAACCAGGCATCGCAGGACAGCGCCGGCCTCGTCAGGCAGGGCGGAACATTGGGGCCTGCCGCCGTCCAGTCCTGGACCAGCAGCGACGAGGGCAGCCGCGCCCCTGCCGTGTGCACGGTGATATTGGCGCCGATTTCCGTCGGCGTGGGGACATCGCCGCCCCGCGCAGAAGCCAGGGTCACCGCGGCGTCGCGCGCGATTTCGGGCGAGCCGCTTTGGGCCATGGCCGCCAGCGCCTGCTGGCCGAAACGCACGCCCTCGCGGTGCAGATAGTCGAAATCAAACACGGCGGGATCGACCTTGCCGGTCTGAAGCCGCGCGGTCTGCGCCGTCACCGCCAGCTGCAGCGGATCGGCCAGGGGTGAAGCCAGCGCCAGGCAGACGGCCATCAGCAGCAGGGCCATCACCCGGTTGACCGGCTCGATGCGCTGCATCCAGCGTCCACCGCCGATGGAGATCAGCGCCGCGGCGCTGTAGCCAAACCCGTACAGGCCCAGCAGCGCCAGCGTCGCGCGGGCATAGATGCGCGCCGAGGTCCAGCCGAATTCCGTCACCCGCGCCTGCAGCGCCGCCCATGCCATTCCCACCAATGCGACGCTCAAAAAGGCGGCGGCGAATTCCGGGTATTTGCGCCATTTCCCCCGTGGGCTTTCGCCGCGATAGGAGGCGTTGATGGCGATCACCAAAAGCAGCGCCAGGCTCAGCGACAAGGCCATTACCGGCGGTCCCAGCCGCAGGCAGGCGATGACGATGACGGCGGATACGATGACCAGAATCGGCAGCGCCACGGTGCAGCAGGCGAGCAGGGCATTCCTGGCCTGACGGCGCGGCCATCTGTCGGTGGCGGTGAGATGCAGCGCGCCAGCGCTGACAAATCCCACCAGCGGCAAGGTCAGCAAGGTCGGCTCCATTGTCAGGCGCAGCATCGGATAGTTTGCCCGAAGCCAGTTGAACAGGCTGTTGCCCGATCCCACCAGCGCCCACACCAGGCCGGTGATCAGCAGCCATACCGCCAGGCGCGCGATCAAGGTCCAGGCCGCGTCAAAGCTGGCGCGATAGCTGGCGAAAACTTTGCCGTCGCGCACGGCCGCGTGCAGCAGGGCCTGTGCCGTCACCAGCATCAGGCCGGTAAGCAGAACCAATGCGAGGCCGGCATGGGCCTGCTCCGGCCCCTGGATGCGCCAGTGGTGATACAGGCCCAGGCTGGCGAGCAGGGCGGCGACGATGCCGGTCCAGAGCAGCAGCAGGGGCACAGGAATTTCCCCAAGGCCTTCCAGCAAAACCAGGGGTGCAAAGAGGCCCGCCAGCGCCAGCGCGGCGAACAGATAAGGATCGCTGCCCGGCCACGCGCCGGCGGCGCGAAGCTGCAGCAGCACATACAGGCCGAGGCCCTGGGCCAGTCCGATGCCCAGACGGATCAAAAGCAGGTTGGGGGCGCGGCTGACATTGGCGGCTTTGCGCGGAACGATACGCTCGGGCGCTTCGGCGCGGGCAAAATTGCCGAAGCTTTCATCCGAGGCAAAGCCGGAGCCGTAAAATAGCGGCTCTTCGGGTGTCCAGTGCAGGTCGGCACCATCCACCCAGCGCGGCGCCGGTTCTTTGCGGAAGGAAAAGCGCATTTGCTTGGGTTAGCGCAGGTCCGCAGCCCAATCACGCGACCTTAACGGATGTGGTTAATGCGAGCGGCTTGGCGGCCTAGAGAACCAACGGCCAATACTTCGCATCCTGATGGACGGCTCAGTTGTCGTCCATCTTGAGGGCGGCAATGAAGGCTTCCTGCGGAATCTCCACCTTGCCGAACTGGCGCATCTTCTTCTTGCCCTCTTTCTGCTTGTCGAGGAGCTTGCGCTTGCGGCTGATGTCGCCGCCATAGCATTTCGCCGTCACGTCCTTGCGCAGGGCGCTCAGGGTTTCGCGCGCGATGACCTTGCCGCCGATAGCGGCCTGGATCGGAATCTTGAACATGTGGCGCGGGATCAGGTCCTTGAGCTTTTCGCACATGGCGCGGCCGCGCCCTTCGGCGCGCTGGCGGTTGACGACCATGGACAGCGCATCCACCGGATCGTCATTGACCAGGATGGACATCTTCACCAGATCGCCTTCTTCGTATTTCTCGATGTGATAATCGAAGCTGGCATAGCCGCGCGACACGCTCTTCAGCCGGTCGTAGAAATCGAACACCACTTCGTTCAGCGGCAGCATGTAGATCACCATGGCGCGGTTGCCCGCATAGGTGAGCTCGACCTGGCGGCCGCGCCGGTCCTCGCACAGCTTCAGGACGCTGCCGAGATATTCATCGGGCACCAGCACAGTCGCCTTGATCCAGGGTTCTTCGATGTGATCGATGTAGGTGACATCCGGCATGTCGGCCGGATTGTGCAATTCCTTCATCGTGCCGTCATTCATGTAGATGTGATAGATCACCGACGGCGCTGTGGTGATCAGGTCGAGATTGAATTCGCGCTCCAGCCGTTCGCGCACGATTTCCAGATGCAGCAATCCCAGGAAGCCGCAGCGGAAACCAAAGCCCAGCGCGGCGCTGGATTCGGTTTCATAGGTGAAGCTGGCGTCGTTGAGATGCAGCTTGCCCAGCGCCTCGCGCAAATCTTCGAACGAGGCCGCGTCCACCGGGAACAGGCCGCAGAACACCACCTGCTGCGCCGGCTTGAAGCCGGGCAGGGCGGTGGGCGTACCCTTGCGTTCGTCGGTGATGGTGTCGCCCACCTTGGTGTCGGCGACCTGCTTGATCTGGGCGGTGATGTAGCCGACTTCGCCCGGGCCCAGCTTTTCGACGCCGACCTTCTTGGGCTTGAAGACGCCGATCTGTTCGACCTGATAGACGGCATCGGCGGCCATCATGCGGATCTTCTGGCCCTTCTTGAGTTCGCCATCGATGATGCGCACCAGCACCACCACGCCCAGATAGGCATCGTAATAGGAATCGATCAGCAGTGCCTTCAGCGGCGCATTGATCTCGCCCTTGGGCGGCGGCAGCCGCTTGACCACCGCTTCCAGCACCAGGTCGATGCCGATGCCGGTCTTGGCGGAAATCGGAATGGCCTCACTGGCGTCGATGCCGATCACATCCTCGATCTGCGCCTTGACGCGCTCGGGCTCGGCGGCGGGCAGGTCGATCTTGTTGAGCACCGGCACGATGTCCAGGCCCGCATCGATCGCCTGATAGACATTGGCCAGGGTCTGGGCTTCCACGCCCTGGCTGGCGTCCACCACCAGCAGCGCGCCTTCGCAGGCGGCCAGGCACCGGCTGACCTCATAGCCGAAGTCGACATGGCCGGGCGTGTCCATCAGGTTCAGGACATACATTTCGCCATCGGCCGCCTTGTAGTCCAGGCGCACGGTCTGGGCCTTGATGGTGATGCCGCGTTCCCGCTCGATGTCCATCGAGTCCAGAATCTGGTTGGTCATCTCGCGGGTGGAGACGGTGCCGGTGTGCTGGATCAGCCGGTCGGCCAGGGTGGACTTGCCATGGTCGATATGGGCGACAATGGAAAAGTTGCGGATTTTGGACAGGTCGGGCATTTGCGGGGGTGTTAGCAGAACGCCCGCCCCCCTCCAACAGCGATTTTCCGGCTATAACCGCGTGATGCTGCACTACCTTTATCTGGACTATGGCGGGCTGCCGAAATACCGGCGGGAGCTGCGCTACAGCCTGATTTCCCTGCGGTCCGAGCTGGGGGATGCCCCGGACGCCAAAATCGTCATCTATACCGACGCCCCCACCGTCTATGCCCGCTGGCCGGTCGAGGTGGTCGACATAACGGACCGGATCGCCGAATGGTCGGGCGAGGGGCTTTACCATCACCGGATCAAGCCGGCGGTGGTGCTGGATGCCCTGACCCGCTTTGCCGCACCCGTCTGTTTTGTGGATTCGGACTCCATCATCCGGCCTGGCTTCCATGCCGAGGTCACCGCCAAGATGGCGCCGCAGGATGTCTGGTCGGTGACCAAGTGCGCGGTGGTGATGAACGGCTTTGAGCTGATGAACCCCTTTCCGCCGCTCAGGGGCTTTCGCACCCACCTGCCGCATGCTGGTCGCTATCACTATGACCTGGAGCAAAGCTGGATGTTCAATTCCGGCCTGATCGGGGTGTCGCCGGTGCATGTGCCTGTGATGGAGGACACGCTGGCCTTCATCGACGCCCTGATCGGACGGGCCAAGAAGTTTCCCACCCTGGAGCAGTTCGCGCTCAGCGAAGTGCTGCGGCTCAGCCAGACGGCGGTGTCGGAAGTCACGGATACCTTCCTGCATTACTGGCAGGGACGGCGGCGCATCTATATGGCCAACGAGATCGAAAAGAGCCTGTCGGCGGACTGGAACGACCTGACGCCGCCGAAGCAATGGGCCGAGATGGATTACTGGAAGATCCGCGCCTACAACTATTATCACGGCGTCTCCCATTTTCTGTCAGGCTTCCAGCGATGAAAAAGACAGACAATGCCGTTTCCGATCTTTGGCCGGGCCAGTCGCAATCGCTTCTGAAAGCGCTGCACATCCTCACCCACAATGGCGGTCTGAACGCGGATTCACGCCGCAAGCTGAAGCAGGTGCAGCACCTGGCGCAGCTGATCAAGCCGGCGATTGATGCCGCGTTGAAGGAAAAGGACCAGCCGGTGCTGGCCGACCTGGGCGCCGGCAAGTCCTATCTGGGCTTTATTCTCTACGACCTCTATTTCCGCGCTGCCGCGCGTGGGCGTGTGGTTGCGGTGGAGGCCCGGCCCGAACTGGTCGAGACGGCGAAAAAGATTGCCGCCGAAAGCGGTTTCGACCGGATGGATTTCGTCGAAGGCAAGATCGCCGAAGCCGCGCTGGGCGCGGTCGACATCGTCACCGCCCTGCATGCCTGCGACACCGCCACCGATGAGGCGATTCTGTTCGCGCTGAAGCATGAGGCAAAATACGTGGCGCTGGTGCCCTGCTGCCAGGCGGAAGTGGCGCGCGAACTGGAAGCCGTCAAAGGCCCGCTGGACCAGCTATGGCGGCACGGCATTCACCGCCGCGAGATCGGCTCGCACCTGACCAACGTCTTGCGCGGGCTTTATCTGGAAGCCCATGGCTACAAGGTGCGGGTGACGGAATATACCGGCTTTGAACATACCCAGAAGAACGAGATGATCTATGCCGAGCGCCACCAGCGCTCCAATCCGCGCGCCAAGGGCGAGTTCGAAAAGCTGGCCAAGGAAATGGGCGCCAGCCCGAAACTGCTGACGTTCACCTGAATGTCATCCCCGGCGAGCGATGCGCAGCATCGCGAGGGAAGGGGGCCAGGCGTCCAAAATCCGCTCGCTGGTGATAGCTGGATTCCCTTTCCCTCGCATTGCGAATGCAAAGCTCGGCCGGGAATGACAGATGAGATCAGCCTCTGAGTGTAGCGCCCAGCTTGATCGTGGCGGCGACAATCTTCTGCGCCAGACTTTCAATATCGGCTTCGGTCAACGTCGCGTCCTTGGGCTGAATGCGCACGGCCACGGCCACCGACTTCTTGCCTTCGGGCACACCCTTGCCTTCATAAACGTCGAATACCGTGACGCTGTCGATCAGGTTGCGGTCCGCTGTCTTCACGGCCTTGACGATTTCACCGGCCGCCAATTTCGCATCGACCACAAAGGCGAAGTCGCGCTCGATGGCCTGGAACGGCGAGGGCGCGAACAGCGGCTTGGCCTTGCCCTTGGATTTCGCATCCGGAATGGCGTCCAGGAAGATTTCAAATCCGGCCGCCGGACCTTTCAGGTCGAACGCGGCGAGAACCTTGGGATGAATCTCGCCGAACTGGGCGATGACCTTGGGTCCCATGGCGATGGTGCCGCTGCGGCCCGGATGATACCAGGCGGGGCCGCCTTGCGTGTTCGGCGCCGACATGGGCGCGCCGGTAATGGCTTCAAGCGCTGCCAGAAGGTCGGCTTTCACCGCGAACAGCCCGCTGGCTTCATCGCTTTTCTGCCAGTGACGTTCGCCGGCGCCGGTGCGGATGGCGGCGGTGACGGTCTTCTGTTCGCCGGGCTGGCCGGAGTCGAAGGCCGCGCCGATCTCGAACAATTGCAGATTGGCAAAGCCGCGTGCCGCATTGCGCGAGGCGGCGGCCAGCAGGGACGGCAGCACCGAGGGGCGCAGCGCATCCAGGTCCGACGCGATGGGATTGGAAAGCTGGCGGGCATCGTCGCCGCCGCCGAACAGTTTGGCCTGGTCGCGCGCGACGAAGGAGAAAGACACGGTCTCATTGAAGCCACGCGCCGCCAGCGCCCGGCGGGCGGTGCGGGTACGGCGCTGGGCCTTGGACAGAACCGGCGCGGCGACACCGCTGACGCGGGCCAGCGGCACGGACGCGACGCCGTCCAAACCATGGATGCGCACCACTTCTTCCACCAGGTCGGCGGGACCGTCCACGTCATGCCGCCAGCTTGGCGGCACCACCATCCAGTTTGAATCCACCACAAAACCCAGCGCGGTCAGGATGCGCCTGATCTCGCCTTCCGGCACCTTGATGCCGCCCAGTTTCTGGACATAAGCAGGATCGAAGGAGATCGGCTTGTGGGGCGGCGGCAATTCGCCCGCGATCACCACATCGCTGGCCTCGCCGCCACACCAGTCCAGAATGTACTGCGTGCAAAGCTCCAGACCCGGCAGCACGAACCCGGGATCGACGCCGCGCTCGAAACGGTAGCGCGCGTCGGAAATGATGGCCTGCTTGCGACCGCTGCGCGCGATCCGCGCCGGATCGAACCAGGCGGATTCGATGAAGACGTTCACGGTGTTCTCGAAACTGCCGCTCTCCATGCCGCCCATGATGCCGGCGATGCCCAGCGCCTTGGCGTCATCAGCGATGACGATGGTATTGCCGTCCAGAGTGTAGGTCTTTTCGTCCAGCGCCAGCACCGTCTCGCCGTCCCTGGCCATGCGGGCCTGCAGGCTGCCCGTCAGCTTGTCGGCGTCGAAGACATGCAGCGGGCGGCCGCGATCCTGGGAAATCAGGTTGGTGGCATCCACCAGCGCGGAAATGGACTTCATGCCCACGCTTTTCAGCCGGTCCTGCACCCATTTGGGCGCAGGGCCGTTCTTGACGCTGCGGATCAGCCGGCCGGCAAAGATCGGGCAAGCGGCTTTGTTCTCGGGCGAGAAATCGAGGCTGATTGTCTTGGGGCTGGGGAATTTTCCCGCCACAGGCTGGACCTTTTCGGTCTTGAGCTTGCCAAGGCCACTGGCAGCCAGATCGCGGGCAATGCCGAACACGGATGCCGCGTCGCCGCGATTGGGGGTTATGGAGACGTCGAACAGCGGATCGTTGGCCAGCAACCCGGCCTCTTCCAGCGCTGCCGCCACCGGTGCGCCGACCCTGGCGCCGGCTTTCAGCTCGATGATGCCGTCATGATCCTCGCCCAGCAGGAGTTCGCGGGCGCTGCACATCATGCCGCGCGATTCCACATCGCGGATTTTTCCGACCTTGAGCGCGTCGCCGGTGGCAGGAATGACAGTGCCGGGCCGCGCCAGCACCACCTTGATGCCGGCCCGCGCATTGGGGGCGCCGCAAACGATCTGCAAGGTTTCCTTGCCGTCGCTGACCGTGCACAGCCGCAGCTTGTCGGCATTGGGATGCTTCTCGGCGGTGATGACTTCACCGACCACGAAATCCTTCAGCGCCGCGCCCGCATCGGTGATGCTTTCCACTTCCAGCCCGATGCTGGTCAGCTTTTCGCCGATCGCGGCGACATCGGCATCCGTGTCCAGATGCTCTTTCAGCCAGGAAAGGGTGAATTTCATCGGCTGAGCCCGCCATCCAAAGTCGGGATGTCCAGCGGCTGGAAGCCATAATGCTTCAGCCAGCGCAGGTCCGATTCAAAGAAGCTGCGGATGTCGGGCATGCCGTATTTCAGCATCGCCATGCGATCCAGGCCGAAGCCGAAGGCAAAGCCCTGATATTTGCTGGAATCGATGCCGCAATTCTCCAGCACCTTGCGATGGACCATGCCGCTGCCGCCCAGCTCCAGCCAGTCATTGCCGGTGCCGAAACTGATCTTGCCCGGCACGCTGCGGTCGCAACGCATGTCCCATTCCAGGCTCGGTTCGGTGAAGGGGAAGAAGCTGGGGCGGGCGCGCAGCTCGATCTTGTCGATCTCGAAGAAGGCCTTGCAGAATTCTTCCACCGTCCATTTCAGATGGCCCAGGTGGATGCCTTCATCCACCACCAGCGCCTCGACCTGGTGGAACATGGGCGAATGGGTGGCGTCGGAATCGACGCGATAGGTGCGGCCCGGCGAGATCACCCGGATCGGGGGCTTCGCGTTCAGCATGGTGCGCACCTGCACCGGCGAGGTGTGGGTACGCAGCACATGGCTCATGCCATCGGCCTGCGCCGCGGCATAGAATGTGTCCTGCATCTGGCGGGCAGGATGATCGGGCGGGATATTCAGTTTGGTGAAATTGTAATCGTCGAATTCGACATCCGGGCCTTCGGCGACGCCAAAGCCCAGCTCGGCGAAGATGGCGACGACTTCGTCCAAAACCTGCGAGATGGGATGCACGGTGCCGCTGTTCTCAAAGCGCGCGGGCAGGGTGACGTCCAGCGTCTCGGCCGCCAGGCGCGCATCCAGCGCCGCATCGGCCAGTTGCGCCTTGCGCGCGGCGATCGCTTCGGTGACGGCATCGCGCAACCCGTTGAATTTCGGGCCTTGCACCTTGCGCTCGTCGGGACTGAGGCTGCCCATGGTGGCGAGCAGCGCGCTGACCGAGCCCTTCTTGCCCAGGGTCGAAACGCGCAACGATTCCAGCGCCGCTTCATCAGCGGCGCCGGCGACCTGCGCGAGAATCTCGGACTGAAGGGCGGCGATATCGGTCATGCAAACTCCGGTAGAGTTGGCTCAGGGGCATCGCGCCCCTGATTCGCCCGGATGGAGTTTTGCTTAGGCTTTAGACGCCTGATCCACCAGAGCCTTGAACGCGGTGGGCTCGTGGATGGCCAGATCGGACAGGACCTTGCGGTCGATCACGATTCCAGCCCCGGCGAGCCCGGCGATAAATCGGCTGTAGGTGATGCCATGCTCGCGCACGGCGGCGTTGATGCGCTGGATCCACAGGGCGCGGAAGTTACGCTTGCGCTCCTTGCGGCCGATATAGTTGTGCTGCAGCGACTTATCGACCGCGGCATTGGCCGTGGTGATGTTGTTCTTGCGGCGGCCACGCATGCCCTTGGCTTGCTTGAGGACCTTGTTGCGGCGGGCGCGTGACGGAACGGAACGGGGTGCGCGGCTCATTTAAATTCCTCCGCCATAGGGCATCCAGCGCTTGACGCGCTGGGTTTCGGATTTGGACAGGAGGTCCATGCCGCGCAGGTCGCGGGTGCGGGCGGGCGAGTTGTTGATCAGGCGATGGCGCTTGCCAACCTGATGGGTCTTGATCTTGCCCTTGGCAGTGATCTTGAAGCGCTTTTTAGCGCCCGACTTGGTCTTCATCTTGGACATTTTGCTATCCTTCACGGCACCCGGATAAATCCGGTCCCCCTTGGTGGAGTGTGCGCCGGGGCGCACGGGGGTCGCATTTGGGGTCGCCACGGCATGTCCGGCCGGGCCACCCAAGAGGGGCGCGTTTAAGAGGAATCCCGCACGAAAATCAACCCAAAGCGCGGGTCATGGGAAAAATACCGCTAGTCGCCGTCCTGGCGGTCACGGCTGGGTGAGGCAGAAGAGCTCCCGGTAACACCGAAATCCCCGGATTTTCTGGCCCCGTCGGCCACGCTGAAGCCTTCGGCGCTGAGGCCACGCTTCAGAAGTTCGCGGATCGCGGCGGCACGGCTGGGCATGCGCTTGTTGAAGCGCCAGTTGTCCACCGCCTCAAGCTCTTCCGCAGTCAACATGATCTGGAGGCGCTCACCGCGCGTCAAATCATTCATGGATTCTGTGCCCCTGCCAAAATATCTTTTTAAAACAACAAGATACGGGAATTACCCCTAATGAGTAGAGTACTCATTCCGCCAGCCATGCTGTTATTACGCGATTTTGGGCAAAATAGTTCCATGCGGCCAGGACAACTTTGGTACCAGACCCGCCTCTTACTCACTTAACACATTGAAAATAAACGATAATCTTACTTGTGCGCCGGTCGGCACACGCGCATGGTGAGGGCATGAGCACACACACCGCCGCCCCCGCTTTCGAAGCCCAGCCGCCCACGGACTTGGTGGCCGAAGCCAATCACCGCATCGCCAACAGCCTGACTCTCCTGGTCAGCATGGTCCGCATGCAATCGGTGTCGGTGAAGAAGAAGCAGCAGGTCCTGACCAACGCCGATGTCCGCCTGCTGCTGGATGGCATCGCCGCGCGCATCAACACCATCAGCCAGCTTCACCGCATTCTTTCCCGTGCCGGCGCCGATGGCGTCATCAGCCTCCAGCCGCATCTGGAAGAAGTGACCGCCGCCCTGGTGGCGGCGCTGTCCTCCCCCGAACAGCAGGTCCGGGCCATGCATTCCGGCGGCGACTGCATGGTGCTGATGCGTCATGTCCAGCCGATCGTGCTGATACTCTGTGAAGCCTTCATCAATGCCATGAAATACGCCCATCCCGCCGGCGTGCCGCTGGTCATGCTGGTGGAATGCGCGGTGGGCGCGGACGGCAGGCTGGCCCTCACCATCAGCGATGACGGTGTCGGCCTGCCTGAAGGCTTCGATCCCATCACAAAAGGAGGCCTGGGCTTCCGCGTGATGCGCAGCCTGGCGGCGGAGATCGGCGCCGAACTGCAGATTCAGTCCACCCATCTGGGCCTGACCCTTCGGCTGTCCTTGCCGTCCGGCGCCATGTCGGGCGCCAAACCGTCCTGATATTCGCAAATCGATTTTGGGGCGGACGGGGCGCGGCTTTTGCGCTATTTCCCGCCCATGTTCTTTCACGGAATATTTCTGCCATGGATGCGGCGCGCTGGGCTGTGGCTTTTCTGGCCCGCCGTCGCGGTGGTCACCTGGGGTGAACTGACGCCGAATCCGCCGTCAGGGGCCTCGCTGGTGCCCGACAAGGTCGAGCATTTCGTCGCTTACTTCGGCCTTGCCCTGCTCGCGACGCTGGCCTGGGGATTCAAGCGCTCGCTGATCTGGGTTTTCCTGTCCATCGTGGCGCTGGGCGGTGTGCTGGAAGTACTGCAAATCGTGACCGGGCGCGATGCCGAATGGCTGGATCAGGCCGTCAATACCGTGGGCGCATTGCTGGGCATGGGGGTTGCCATTGCCTATCTGGCGATACCGCGCCGCCTTGTTGACGGCCCCGGGCGCGATTAGCCTGATCAGGATAGCAGGGAGAAAGTTATGTTCGAAGAATTCAAGAAGTTCGCCATGCGCGGCAATGTGCTGGATCTTGCCATCGGCGTGATCATCGGCGCGTCCTTCACCGGCATCGTCAATTCGCTGGTGAACGACATCATCATGCCGCCCATCGGCCTGGCGTTGGGGGGAGTGGATTTCTCCAACTTCTTCTGGGTGATCAAGGGCGAGCACACCGATACCCTGGCCGCCGCCAAGGCTGCCAAGGCCGTCACCATCAATTATGGCCTGTTTATCAATGCGGTGATCAACTTCCTGATCGTCGCTTTCGCGCTTTTCATGCTGATCCGCCAGATCAACAAGCTTGCCGCGCCGAAGCCCGCCGATGCGGCCGCGACGCCCGAAGACGTCCTTCTGCTGCGCGAAATCCGCGACGCGCTCAAGAAATGAAGCGCGCCCTTCTGTTTCTGACCATGGTTCTGGCCGCGCCCGCCGCTGCGCAAGCTCCCGTCGGGCCGGCCGTGGGCGACCCCGCCATGGCGGCGAACGCCTTCTATGCCGTGTATGGCCCGCAGGTGGGCAAGGGCGGCGGCATCCCCGATGCCGCCGCGCGCCTTCGCTACTCCGCCGTGCTCAGCCCGCGTCTCAGCCAGCAGCTTGCCGATGCCGCCGCCGCCCAGCGGCGGCTGACCGCCAAGGTGAAGAATGCGGTGCCGCCCATGCTGGAAGGCGATATTTTCTCGTCCCTGTTCGAGGGCGCCACGGGATGGAAGGTTGGCGCCTGCCAGATCATCGGTCAGACCGCCCGCTGTCCGGCGGCGCTGACCTACAGCCCGCCGCCGATTCCGGGCAGGCCGCCGGTCAAACCCACCAACTGGAACGACACGGTGATTCTGACGGGCGGCCCGCAGGGGTGGAAAGTGGATGATGTGATCTATGACGCGGGCTTTGCCTTCGGCAATACCGGGCGGCTCAGCGCCATGTTGCGCATGGTTGTCGCGGCAAACCCGTAGTTTTTCGCCGCTTACGGCCTATATGGGGAAGGAAAGGAAACGTCATGACCGAGACCAAAACCCTGACCCCCGAACAGCATCGCGTCCTGCGTGAGCATGGCACCGAGCGTCCGGGTTCCAGCCCGCTGAACCAGGAAAAGCGGCCCGGCGAGTTTCAGTGCGCCGGCTGCGGCGCCGAACTGTTCGATGCCAAAACCAAGTTTGAAAGCGGCACCGGCTGGCCCAGCTTCTACGACACCCTGCCCGGCGCGGTGAACACCACCACCGACAGCAGCCACGGCATGGTCCGCACCGAGTTCCATTGCGCCAAATGCGGCGGCCATCTGGGCCATGTCTTCAATGACGGCCCGGGTCCCACCGGCCTTCGTTACTGCACCAATGGTTGCGCGCTGGATTTCAAGCCCGAAGCCAAATAGCAGAACGCCGCGGCCTGGAAAGACCGCGGCGTTTCTGCTTCAGAACTTCAATCAGAACGTGTCGCGGGACCGGCCCGCCGCGCTGGCCTCGGCTTCGCGCAGGGCGTCGCCTTCCGGGCCTTCCAGCGCCTTTTCCGCATCCTTGCCCATGGCGGGGATGCTCGCCTTGTTCTTCTTCACAAAGTCCGACTGGTCCGTGAGGAAGCTGCGCGAGGCCTGGTAGTCGCCTTCGCCCACGATCTGCTTCTTCTTCGTCGCCTTCTTGGCCGGCTTTTTGGCGGCGCGGCTTGCCTGCGCCACTTCCGATTGCGCAACGCGCAATCGGAAATGGCGCACCCGATAGGATTCGAACCTATGACCTTCGCCTTCGGAGGGCGACACTCTATCCAGCTGAGCTACGGGTGCGTGGCCAGACCGGTCCTATATCCCAAGCGGTCAAAAAGCTAAAGCGCCGCCCTCAAAGGGCCGCCAGCGCGCGGTTGACCGTCTTTTCCGCCAGGGCCCAGACCGCCCGCTTCCAGGCCGGGGTGTCGGTGTAAAATGTGTCGCGCATCAGCTTGGAAATCCCGGCGGCGCGGTGATCGTCGGGGGCGAAACGATCCTGCCAGTTGGCCATGCGCAGGGCCCTGACCATCTGCTCCAGCGCCACCGTGCCGACTTCCAGCGCCGCGAAGGTCAGCTCCGTCCCGGGCAGGAACTGCGCCACGCCATGGTCAATGGTGCCGGTCAGCGGGGCGGACAGCGATTCCCCCGCGCTGGTCGATGCGGCCAGATCGCCCCAGATCGCCTGCGCCCGGGCATAGGCCGGGCTGCCGGGCGCGGCTTCGATGATCATCTCGCCCGCGCCGGATTGCCCCAGGCCCGTGTGAAAATCCATGGCGATGATCTTTTTCGCACGCGACAGGTCTTCCCGCAGCACGGCGCGCAGCGCATGGGCCGACCAGCTTTCCCTGTCGCCGCCATAGAACAATCCGTCCGGATGCGTGTACTGCCCGCCGCTGACCGCCTGCTGCCACGCGGCCTGCCCGTGCTGTTTGGCATAAGCGGCCATGATGGCGTCGGCCTGGGCGAAACCGGCATCGGACACATCGCGCAGCGCGATGGCCTCGGCCAGTTCGTCATAGCCAGGATTGGCCGGCGGGCTGGCGTGATCGACAAAGTTGCGGTTGATGTCGATGTTGTTTTCATCCACCCGCCGGTTCCAGGCAAAGCCGAAGGGATTGAGTGCGTGGATCATCACCAGCCGCGCCCCATCCGGCGGCGCGACGCGGCCGCGCAGCAGTCCGGTCAGCACACCCGATCCGAAATAGCCTTCCACGCCATGGGTGCCGGCGATCAGCAGCAGGGCCTTTTGCGCATCGCGCGGCCCCATGGCGCAGACATCCAGAAACAGCGGCTTGCCGTCCGGACCCTTGGCCGATGGATGGACGCGCGCGATCACATCGACGCCTGCTGCCTCGCAGGCCGCAATGAAGGCCTTGCGCGCGCCGCGATAGTCTTGCGGAAAATAGCTTTCCGGGGATGCGCTCATCATTCTACTGTAGCGCGATGTCAGCCTTCGGCGCACTGGAAGAGTTGCGAACCCGCCCTATCGGCGATCAGGCAGCCATGCGCGCGGCGCGCAAGGGTTTTCGCCAGCGCATCGCCATTGCCCGAGATAACGCGTTGTTTGGCGAGGGTGTGGTGGAGGCGAGGGCCGCGGGACTGGCGGGCGAGAATTTCTACGCCTCGGACCGCAATCCGCCCTACTGGCACAAGGTGGAAGGGGCGACCGACAAGTTGTGGGTGCGCCGCACGGTGGCGGAAAAGCTGGCGGCTCTGAATGCGCGTCTGGGCGTGATCGGGCTGGAACTGTTTTTGTTCGATGCCTGGCGGCCTCGCGCCGTGCAGGCCTATTTCCATGATGTGTGGATGCCGCAGGAATTGGCGCGGCGTGGCAGCGCGCTCAGCGGTGACGCGCTGACCGAGGAGGTGGAACGCTATTGGGCCGCGCCCACCGACAATCCCGCCTCGCCCGCGCCGCATGCCACTGCGGCTGCGGTGGACCTGACGCTGCGGTGGAAGAATGGCGACAGCCTGTGGATGGGATCGCTGTTCGACGATGTCACGGCGCTGGCGCATCGTGACCGCTTTGAATCTCTCGGCATGGAAAACTTTTCCTTCTCCGACCAGGAAGCGCGCGCCAACCGCCGGTTGTTGCACTGGCTGATGGTGGAAGAAGGCTTTGCCGGTCATCCCGACGAATGGTGGCATTTTTCCTGGGGCGACCAGATGTGGGCGGCGCTGACGAATGCACCGGCGGCGCATTACGGCGAAGCCTCTATTCCAGGATAGGCCGAAACGCCCCGTCCCAATCAGCGCCCGGCGGATGCTTTTCGAAATAGGCGATCCGCGTCAGGTGCAGGTCGTAGAGCTTCTGGCTGGCGCCGGACAGGCGGCGGCATTGGGCGATCAGGTCGCGCGCCATCTGCCATTGCTGCTTGCGGATGGCCTGGAAGATGTGATCGTGGAACACGGTCAGGGCGCGGAACTTCGGCGAGGCGCGCGACACGGAATTTCCCATGATGGCGTACAGCGTGGTGGGCGGATCGCTGGGGCCTGCCGCGATGCTGTCAATCTCCAGGAAGGCGAAGCCGCGTTCGGCGGCGCGCTTGGTTTCATTGGCCACGACCAGGGCCGGGCCATACTGGTGCGACAGCGCCTGGATGCGGCCCGCCATCGCCACCGCCCCGCCATTGACGCTGTAGCCCATGCGGCCATAGCCGCCAAAGCCACCCGCGATCACCTGGCCGGTGGCGACGCCGACGCCGATCTCCACCAGCGGCGGCGCATCCAGCCCGCGATAATCCTGCGCCAGATGCTCGGTGACGCGCGAGGACATGATCGCCATGCCATTGGCCGCCTCGCAGGCATGCATCGCATGCTCGGCGTCATCCAGCGGCGCATTCCAGAAGGCGGCGAAGCCGTCGGCGGTCAGCCGGTCGATGGTGCCGCCATGCGCCAGCGCCTGGTCGATCAGCGGCGTCAGCGCCGCCTGCATCAGCCGGGTGAAGCCGGCGGCGTCGTCCTTGTAGGCGGCGGCCAGCCCCGCCAGCCCCCGCACGCCGCACACCAGATAGGTGACGGTGCGGGTTTCCCCTTCGATATTCAGCAGATTGGGACGGCGGGCGATCTTTTCGATGGTGGCGCGCGGCAGGGAATCCGAAAAGGCCATGCGCAGTCCGGCATGGGCCATCCGCATGTCCTGGATATAGGCCGCGGCCCCCGCGCCGAAGGCCACCATCAGCGCCAGCGCCGGGGTCGCGGCATCCATCAACTGCGCGGCCTGCACGAACAGATACCAGGAGATCAGGAACAGCAGCACGCTGCCGCCCATCGCCACGCCCGCCGCCCAGCCCAGGCCGAAGCGCCCGAGCAGGAAAATCATCACCGCGCCCAGCGCCAGCAGCAGCGCGGCCTCGGCCAGCAGCATCCAGCTGGGGCGCGTCAGCACGTCGCCGCTGGCCAGATTGTCGATCGCTTCCGCCGTCACGCTGGCGATGCTCGCGGGGCCAAAGGGGGTCGTCACCATCGCGCCCTGCGCGCCCACCACCACGATCGCATCCTTCAGCGGCACCGCCTCCAGGGCATTGGGATTGAGAATCTGCCCCGAGATATTGCCCGCGTAATGCAGCCATATGCGTCCGTCGCTGGCGGCGGGGATGGGCTTGCCGTTTGTCTCGAGCGCCGCGATGCCGACGCCCTTGAAAAAACTCAGGGGATCGCGCTCGTCGCTGATGACGGTGATGTCGGCCTTGCCGCGTGCCACCCGCAGCGCTTCGGCGGCCACGCCCGGCACCAGCATGTTGCCGACCCGCACCGCCAGGGCGAAGCGGCGCACCACCCCGTCGGCGTCGGGCAGAAGCGTGACGGCGGCCGATCCGGCGGCATGGGTTTCCAACAGGGTGAGCGGTGCGGCGGCGGATTCAAAGCGCGGCGCAAAGGCGAAAGGATCGCGGGTGCCGCGATAGACAAAGCGCGCCTTGATATTGGGGTGACGGCCCTGGACACCCAGCTTCACCGGCACGATCCCGGGAATGTCCTGCAAGGCGGCGGCGAGGTCATGTCCCGGTTCCGGCAACTTCGCCAGCGCGGCGCGCGCCGCGTCATTGCCGGGAGGCAGCTTCGCGCTCAGGCTTTGCGGCGAGGGGCCGGGTTCCAGCGGGGCGGTGAAGACCACCAGCCGCGCGCCTTGCTGGGCCAGGAGGCGCGTCACCCGCACCAGGCTGTCTTCGTCCATCGCCGGCAGGTCCAGCACCTTGACCGGCAAGCCTGCGATTTCGCGGGAGGTATGGCGCTGGTAGGTATCGAACAGCCGGTTGCCCAGGGAGGACGGGATGCCAAAGCCGTCCAGCAGCAGCACGGCCACGCCCAGCGCCAGAAGCAGCGCGGGGGCCAGCAACACGCTGATGGGCCGGGACCAGGTCATGAAGCTACCCACGGCGGGAAAAGCCCCGCGCCCGGCACCCTATTATCGTTAATGCGGAGGAGCCAGCGCGTTGACGCGAAGGCTGGAGGGGTTACTTCGCCGTCACGCGAATGGCGACCTGGGCCAAGAGGATGCGCGCACCCTTCTTTTTCAGGGCGCGGTCGGTGACGGCCTGCAGGCGGTCGGCGATCATCCCCACATCGGGCTGGGCGTCGGTGCGCACCACATTGGCGGTGAAGGCCATCAGGTTGCGGATATAGGCGTCGCGCAGCACCGGCAGCGAGCGGGTGACGACGTCGCGCATATGTTCGTCCGGCACATCAATGCCGGCGCCCACCATCAGCATGCCGGCGGCGCGGTTGTCGGCTACGATGGTGGTGTAGATGGGGTCCACCATGATGTAGCTCTTGGACTGGGTGGTTTTGTGCTCTGGCGCTTTTTGCGCTTTCTCGCCATGCTCCGCGGCCTGACCCGGCAAGCCGGTCAGGGCAACAAACACCAAAGCGATCAGCGGTGCGCGCATCATGCCCGCCAGTAAGCGCGCCGATTGGTAAATCGAATTTTAACGCGAGGCCCAAAATGACCAGACAGGGGTTGATGATTTCCACTTTTGCCGCGGTTTTGCTGGCTGCTGGCGGCGCCTTGGCCGCCGACCAGCCGGGCCAGAAATTCCAGATTTCCCCCGCCAGCCTTGCCAAGCCTTACGCCACCAAGGGGGTGGGCAACGCGCCGGACGAGATTTCGCGGCCCCCCAATGCCCAGCCGCAGGTGCCCAAGGGCTTTGCCGTCTCCATCTTCGCGGAGGGACTCAGCAATGCCCGCTGGATGACGGTCGCCCCCAATGGCGATGTCTTCCTGGCCGAGCCGTCCTCCAACAAGGTCACCCTGCTGCGTGACAGCAAGGCCGTGGGCCGCGCGGACCAGCGCTTTACCTTCATCGGCGGATTGGCACGCCCGCACGGCCTGGCCCTGCACAATGGCTATCTCTATGTCGGCGACACGATGGGCATCTGGCGCGTGCCCTACAAGGACGGCCAGACCAGGGCGGATTCCCGGGCGGAAAAAGTCACCAGCAAGGTGTCGAATCTGGCGCCCAGCAACGGCCACTGGACCCGCAACATCGCTTTTGGTCCTGACGGCGGGCTCTATCTGGCGCTGGGCAGCAAGGAGAATGTCTCCGACTTCAAGCCCGGCGCGCAGGTGTTCAAGATCAATGCCGACGGCTCCATGAGCGAATTCGCCAGCGGCATCCGCAATCCGGTCGGCATCGCCTTCCAGCCCGGCACCAACAATCTGTTTGTCGTCACCAATGAGCGCGACATGCTGGGTGACGCGCTGCCGCCCGATTACATGACCAGCGTCAGGCCGGGCGGGTTCTATGGCTATCCTTACGCCTATATCGGCAAGAATCCCGATCCGACCTGGGGACCCAGGGATCCGGGCGGCAGGATCGCATCGACCATCACGCCCGATGTCCTGTTCCAGGCCCATAGCGCGCCGCTGGGACTGGCCTTCTACACCGGCTCCAGCTTTCCGGCGGAATACCGGGGCAATGCCTTCGTGGCCCTGCATGGCTCGTGGAACGCGGGCAATCCCACCGGCTACAAGGTGGTGCGGGTCAGGTTCGAGAACGGCAAGCCGGTCAACGCCTATGAGAATTTCGCCACCGGGTTCTGGAACGGCATGGACAGACCGGGCGAACCCGCCCGTGTATGGGGGCGTCCGGCGGGACTGGCGGTGGCCAAGGATGGCAGCCTGCTGATCGCCGACGATGCGGCGAATGTGGTGTGGCGGGTGGCCTATACCGGGAAGTGAGGCGTGAGAGGTCGGTCCGGAACAACCATCCCGAAAGGATGGTGGAGCTGAGTGGGTGAGGACCGGCGCGCCGAAGGCGCGCGAGCATGTCCGGTGGACATGCGAGAGGGACGAACGCCCGAGCCGACAGGCGAGGGCCGGGCAGAACCGCTGACCTCCTCATTGCGAACGGTGAGGGCGGCGGCCAAGCCGCCCGAACGCCGAGCGTCACCCCGGAAGGGGTGATGCGAAGGCCGGGGCGCGGGTGAAAGGTCGGTTCGGTGCCCCATCCTGAGAAAGGATGGTGGAGCTGAGCGGAATCGAACCGCTGACCTCCTCATTGCGAACGAGGCGCTCTCCCAACTGAGCTACAGCCCCGAACCGGTTGCCCGAATGTTGCGGGCAAGGCGGGGTTTGTAGGGATCAGGGCTTTCTCCTGTCAAGCCAGCCTAAGATTTTCAGGCTTTTCGGACCAGGTTCCGCCCGTTACAAGGGCACGCAGAGAGAAGAGAGACCCATGCTGAACCCCGTCGCCGCCCTGATCATCACCATCCTGGACATCTACAAGTGGATCGTGATCGCCGCCGTGATCGTGAGCTGGCTGACCGCGTTCAACGTCATCAATGTCCATAACAATTTCGTGCGCAGCCTGCTGCGCATCCTGCTGGCACTGACCGAGCCGGTGTTCCGTCCCATCCGCCGCATCCTGCCGTCGATGGGCGGGCTGGACCTGTCGCCGATCGTGGTCTTCGTGCTGATCTGGTTCCTGCAATACACCATCACCTGGGCGTCGTTCCGTTACGGGTTTTAAGCCATGACCGGCACGGTCATTGACGGCAAGGCCAGCGCCGCCAGGCTGCGCGACAAGATCGCCGCCTACACCGCCGATCTCAAAGCCAAGCACAATCTGCAGCCGGGCCTGGCGACCGTCCTGGTCGGCAAGGATCCGGCCTCGGAAGTCTATGTCCGCAACAAGCGCAAGACGGCTGAGGCAATCGGCTTCAAGTCGGTACATGTCGAGCTGCCCGCCGATGTGGCGCAGGAAGAATTGCTGAAGCAGGTGAAGGCGCTGTGTGCCGACAAGACAGTGCATGGCATCCTGGTGCAATTGCCGCTGCCGGGGCATCTGGACGAGGCCGCGGTGCTCGACGCGCTCGATCCCGCCAAGGATGTCGACGCCCTGACCCCGACCAATGCCGGGCTGCTGTTGTCGGGACGCGCCCATCTCGTCTCCTGCACCCCCGCCGGCGTGATGCTGCTGCTGAAGGAATATGCCGGCGACATCGCGGGCAAGGAGGCGCTGGTGATCGGCCGTTCGCTGTTGTTCGGCAAGCCGGCGGCGCAATTGCTGCTGGCCGCAAATTGCACTGTGACCATGGCGCATTCGCGCTCCAGGGATTTGCCGGCGCTGGCGCGGCGCGCTGACATACTGGTGGCGGCCATCGGCAAGCCCGAATTCGTCAAGGCCGACTGGGTCAAGCCCGGCGCGGTGGTGATCGATGTCGGCATCAACCGCGTCGAGGCGGGCGAGGGAAAGTACAAGCTGGTCGGTGATGTGGACTATGACGCGGCGAAAGAGGTCGCGGGCGCCATCACTCCTGTGCCCGGCGGCGTCGGCGCCATGACCATTGTCTGTCTGATGCACAACACGCTGATCGCGGCCTGCGCACAGAACAATTTGCCGCTTCCCAAAGCGCTCTAGATTTTCGACTTCAGATCTTTCGCCAGATCGTCGGGCGAAATCGCGTCGGTGTAGAAGCTGACGGTCTTGCCGTCGGGCCCCACCAGATACATCACGTTGGAATGATCCACGCCGTAACCGGCATCCTTGCCCTGCGATCCTTCCAGCGGCCGCTTGACGGCATAGACGCGGAATTTCTTTTCGACATCCTTTATCTGCGCCGCGCTGCCGGTCAGGCCCACGAAATTCGGCCCGAAGGCTTTCATGTAGTCGGCCAGCACCTTGGGCGTGTCGCGTTCCGGATCGATGGTGATGAAGACCGGCACCACCCGCTTGGCGTCACCGCCCAGCTTGCCCAGCGCCTCGGCCATGACCGCCAGGGTGGTGGGACAGACATCGGGACAGAAGGTGAAGCCGAAATAGATCAGCATGTAGCGGCCGCGAAAATCCGCATCGCCGCGCGGCTTGCCGGTGTGGTCGATCAGGCGGAACGGTCCGCCCACATCCATCTTGCCGGTCGAGACCACGCGGCCCAGCTGGGGCCCTTGCGCGCTCTGGTACCACAGCAGGCCGCCCGCCAGCGCGGCCACCAGCAGCAGATAGGGGATCAGGGCTTGCCTGTTGCGCAGCATGCTTTTTCCTCTGGCCTTGCCATGCTCTAATCCGGATCGTCCTTTCAGGGAAGCATCCATTGGCGCGCAAGGAAATGACCCGGGGCTTCGCCCAAGGCGCGGGCGCCGGCGGCCGGGTCCGGCTGCGCACTCTGTCCAACCTGCGCTGGCTGGCGGTGGCTGGCCAGTCGGTGGCGCTGTTCCTGGTCTATTTCGCACTGGGCTATCCGCTTCCCATCGTATATTGCGCCGTCGCCATCGCGGTCAGCGCCGCCCTCAACATCGTGCTGGCGCTGCGCTACCCGCCAACCCATCGCCTGACCAACCGCGAAGCGACCTACTATCTGGCCTTCGACGTGCTGCAACTGGCGGCGCTTCTGTATCTCACCGGCGGCATCGCCAATCCCTTCGCCCTGATGTTCGTGGGGCCGGTGGTGATCGCCGCCGCCACCCTCAATCTGGGCAATGTGCTGATCCTGGCCTTCATCGCCTTTGCCTCGGTGTCGCTGATTGCCGTCGAGCATCGTCCGCTGCCCTGGCCGACCGGCGATATCCTGATGCTGCCGCAGCTTTATCAGGCCGGCATCTGGACGGCGCTGGTGATCGGCATCGGCTTCACCTCGGTCTATGCCTGGCGCATCGCATCGGAGTCGGCACGCATGTCGGCGGGCCTGGCCGCCACCCAGCTGGCCTTGTCGCGCGAGCATCGCCTGGCGGCGCTGGGCGCGCTGGCCACGGCGGCGGCGCATGAGTTGGGCACGCCGCTCGGCACCATCGCGGTGGTGGCGCGCGAACTGGAACGGGCGCTGCCCGAAAATTCCACCGAGATCGAAGATGTGCGCCTGCTGCGCGCCCAGGCCGAACGCTGCCGCGCCATCATCGCCCGCCTCGCCAATCCCGAAGTGGCGCTGCTGGGCGCCACCGCGCGCTTGCCGTTGGGGGCACTGCTGGACGACATCGCCGCGCCCCATCGCGGCGAAGATCTGGAAATCCGCGTCACCATTACCCCGCCCCCCGCAGGGTCGAAGGGCGAAGGGCCGGCGCCGCAAGTCTGGCGCGCGCCGGAACTTCTGCACGGGCTGGGGAACATCATCGAGAATGCCGCCGACTTCGCCCATTCCCTGGTGGATGTCCGCGCCAGCTGGGACGAGCAGTATCTGCGCATCGCGGTGACCGATGACGGCCCCGGCTTTGCACCCGAAATCTTCGAGGCGCTGGGCGAGCCCTACATCACCTCGCGCCCCGGCCATCATGCGCTGGCGGAAAACGAGCTGGGGCCGCAAGGGGCGCTCGACGAGCATGAAGGCATGGGGTTGGGCTTCTTTATTGCCAAGATCCTGCTGGAACAGACGGGCGGTGTGGTTAAGGCCGACAATCCGCCGGGCGGCGGGGCGCAGGTTTCGGTGCGCTGGCCCCGGGGCGTGATTGACGGCCCCCAGCCCCCGGCGCAAACCGAGGCTCAAGCCTGATATTGGGCCTAAGTATTTGACGCAATATCAAAAGGGTACTAAAGCGCGGCCCGTCGGCCTTATAGTGGCCCGAGAAAGACCATGAACGCTCCCGAAGACAAGACCTTGCTGCTGGTGGAAGACGATCGCCCCCTGCGCGAGCGTTTGGCCCGAGCGCTGGAAACCCGCGGCTTCATCGTCACCCAGGCGGAATCGGTGGCCGAGGGCAAGGCCCACGCCAAGGATGCGCCGCCGGCCTATGCGGTGGTGGATCTCAAGCTGGATGACGGCAACGGGCTGGATGTGGTGGAGACCCTGCACACCACCCGTCCCGACAGCCGCGTGGTGGTGCTGACGGGCTTCGGCAATATCGCCACCGCCGTCGCCGCCGTGAAATACGGCGCCATCGATTACCTGCCCAAGCCCGCCGATGCCGACGACATCCTGGCGGCGCTGCTGGCGGTGCCGGGCTCCAAGCCCAAGCCGCCGGAAAACCCCATGTCGGCCGACCGGGTGCGCTGGGAACATATCCAGCGCGTCTATGAACTGTGCGGCCACAATGTTTCGGAGACGGCGCGCCGCCTGAATATGCACCGGCGTACGCTGCAGAGAATTCTGGCGAAACGTTCGCCGCGCTAGGCGTTCGCCGCCGCAACCGTCTGGCGCCGGCCCGTGCCGCGCATCGCCCACAATCCCGGCGCGTATTTCACCATGGCAAGCGACAGCAGCATCGTGGCCGCGCCCGCGATCATGTCCATCAGGTAATGGCCGCCGAAAAACGGCACCGCCAGCAGCATCACCAGATTGACGCCCGCCATCGCCCATCCGGCGGGACCGGTGCCGCGGAAGGCCCAGACATAGGCCAGCGCCATGGCCGTGTGGAAGGATGGAAAGCTCACCACGCCGGTCATGCCCGACAAGGCGAAGGTCAGGTCGCGGCCGCTGAGGATATGTTCCATCACCGGCACGAAGCCATTATGGGTTTCGATATTGAAGAACTTGGACGGGCCCAGCGCCGGGAACAGCAAGGTGCCGAGGCAGGCGAAGAGTGCGCACAGGCCGAACAGCCAGAACATGTCGCGCATGCGCTGCTTGCGGTCCATCAGCGCCAGCAGCACGCAGAAATACAGGCCCTGATAAACCAGGCTGCCATAGGCAAAGCCCAGCACGCTTTTCAACCCGGGATGGGCACTGAGAAACTGGTAGCCGGCCAGCCAGTCAAAACCCAGGGCGCGGTCCATCGCCATCAGCCGCGCATCCACCAGCGGGCCGGACGAGGCCAGGCAGAGATAGGACAGGACGCAGATCGCGGTGGTGGCCGTCAAAGTCAGCGCGAAATATTCCGCCATCAGCCCGCCCTTGCGCAGCCGCATGGCGCGCAGGCCCCAGCACGCGCCCAATCCCAGGCCCAGAACCAGGAAGTCGTCGCGGGTTATCGTAAAGGTGACCGGGATGCGGGCGGCCCACAGGACATCGAGCAGGACGAGCGCCGCCACCGCGCACCATTCTGGCACAAATTCACTGCTCAGCCCGTGTTTCAGCCCGTTCATGGGCCAGGCATTGCAAGCCCGTCACCAGAAACTCAGCGTTTAACCGTCTTTGCAGATTTTTTGACGGTTTTCTTCTTTGCCACCCTGGGCGCGCGCTTGATCGGCTTCATCGCCGCCAGCTGCGCGGCCCGGCCCAGCAGCAATTCCTTCAGCACGGTTTTGGTCAGCGCCGACAGGCGCACGAGCACGAAGGGAAACTTGCGGTAATGGTCGGTGATGTAGAAAAGCCTGGGCTCGGCCTCCAGCATCATGTCGCGCATTTCCATTGAGCCGACCTGCAGCGTGACCGCATCTTCCTTGTGATGGGTCTTGGCCAGGAAACGGTCATGGATGAAGACCGAGGGCTGGTTGAACCACGGCCGCTCATCGGTGCCGGGGATCGCCAACATGATCTTGCGCGCTTCGGCTTTACTCAACATCGGGAATCACCAGGTTGGGATTTTGTGCGCGCGCTATGGCGTCCAGGTTGCGCGACAGGCGTTCGGCGGCGCAGCGCGCGAAGCTGATGGTGACCGCCTTGCGGCGGCTGGCGTGCAGCGTTTGCGCCTCGGCTTCCTTGACGATGGCGCCGCCATAGCGGTCGGCCACGATCAGCCCGGTCTGGTGCGGCACATGCTCGTCGGGAAAATCCGGCGGAATGGCGAAATAGAACAGGTCGCAGTAATCCAGATATTCCGGCCACTTGGTGTCGCCGCGCAGGTCGGCCAGCGCCACCTTGATCTCCACCCCCAGCATCTCGCCGCCCGGGCCGATGGCGGCGACATCCAGCCGCCGGCCGTTGGGCAGGGTGAATTCCAGGATGGGCGAATAGCCTTCGGTCAAAAGAAGGCGGCTCACCCCGCGTGCCACTTCCAGCGCGGTGGAGGAACTGATCATGCGATCAGTTTAGTTACAGACTGCCTTTTGAGGAAGGCGATGCGCCATCCAGCCGCTCATCCGGGGCGATGGCCTGCCTCAGTGCGCGCGCCAGACCCTTGAAGCAGGTCTCGACAATGTGATGGCTGTTTTCGGCGTAGAGATTTTCGATGTGCAGGCACGCCCCGGCATTCTGGGCGAAGGCCTGGAACCATTCCTTGAACAGTTCGGTGTCCATTTCGCCCAGCTTGGGTTTGGGGATGGTCACCTTCCAGATCAGGTAAGGCCGGTTGGACAGGTCCACCGCCACGCGGGTCAGCGCTTCATCCATCGGGATCAGGGCGGAGCCGAAACGGGTGATGCCGGCAAAATCGCCCAGCGCCTGTTTCACCGCCTGGCCGATGACGATGGCGGTGTCCTCGGTGGTGTGGTGATAGTCGACATGCAGGTCGCCGGTGGCACGCACCTTCAGGTCGATCATGGAATGGCGCGCGAAGCTTTCCAGCATGTGGTCCAGGAAACCGATGCCGGTATCGATGTCGCTGTCGCCGGTGCCGTCCAGGTCGAGGGAGACGGCGATCTCGGTCTCGCGGGTCTTGCGTTCGACGGTGGCGGTGCGCATTCGGTCTCTTTCAGCGGCTCAGGCCCGCCTCCCCTTCGCGCGCGTCAGCGCGCAGGAGGGGGAGGTGGTTTCAGCGATCGAGGCGCACTTAGCGCCGAGAGGAAGCTGAAACCGGAGGGGGAAAATCAAACAAGTGGCTGTATAGCACGTGTTCCGGGGTGGGGAATCCCCTGCGACGCCAGAGGATATGTCATTTTTGGCATATCCTGTTGACCCCCCTGCCAAACCCTGTAAAGAGAGGCCCGCTTCAAAAAGTTAAAGGGCATCAATGGCGCGCTCCGACTATCTGTTCACTTCCGAAAGCGTTTCCGAAGGTCATCCCGACAAGGTGAGCGACCGCATCTCGGACGAGGTGGTGGACCTGTTCTTCCGCGAAGGTCCCAAGGAAGGCATGAGCCCCTGGGATATTCGCGCCGCCTGCGAAACCCTTTGCACCACCAACCGCGTCATCATCGCCGGCGAGACCCGCGGTCCCAAGTCGGTTGGGCCGAAGGAAGTCGAAGCCGTGGCGCGCGCCGCCATCAAGGATATCGGTTACGAGCAGGAAGGCTTCCATTGGGAAAAGGCCCAGGTCGAAGTCCTGCTGCACGCCCAGTCGGCGCACATCGCCCAGGGCGTGGATGCGAGCGGCAACAAGGATGAAGGCGCGGGCGACCAGGGCATCATGTTCGGCTATGCCTGCCGCGAAACCCCGGCCCTGATGCCGGCGCCGCTGTTCTACAGCCACAAGATCCTGGAATTGCTGGCCAAGGTTCGCCATTCCGGCAAGGAGCCGACCCTGCTGCCCGACGCCAAGTCGCAGGTCACGCTGCGCTATGTCGGCGGCAAGCCGGTGGAAGCGACCCAGATCGTGCTCTCCACCCAGCATGCGCTGGAATCCCAGACCAGCGCCGACATCCGCAAGATCGTCGAACCCTATATCCGTCAGGCTCTCCCTGCGGAATGGATCAACGAAAAGACCGTTTGGCACATCAATCCCACCGGCTCCTTCGTGATCGGCGGTCCGGATGGCGACTGTGGCCTGACCGGACGCAAGATCATCGTGGACACCTACGGCGGCGCGGCCCCGCATGGCGGCGGCGCGTTCAGCGGCAAGGACTCCACCAAGGTGGACCGTTCGGCCGCCTATGCCGCGCGCTATCTGGCCAAGAATGTCGTGGCCTCGGGCGTTGCCGACCGCTGCACCATCCAGCTGGCATACGCGATCGGCGTTGCCGAACCGCTGTCCGTCTATGTCGACCTGCACGGCACCGGCAATGTGGACGAAGCCAAGCTGGAACTGATCCTGCCGCAGCTGATGAACCTGAAGCCGCGCGGCATCCGCGAGCATCTGGACCTCAACAAGCCCATCTTCGCCCGCACCTCCGCCTATGGCCATTTCGGCCGCGAGCCCGATGCGGAAGGCGGCTTCTCCTGGGAAAAGACCGATCTGGCCGACAAGATCAAAGCGGCGCTGTAAGTTTTTTCAATACGCATACCTTCCGCCGCCACGCTCGCGCGTGGCGGCGGAATGCTGTTTAAGGCCCTCATGAACGGCCCCAATTCCACCCACCCCGACCGCAATCGCCGCAAGCTTTATGGCCGGCGCAAGGGCCCCAAGCTGTCGGGCCGGCAGGCCGACCTGCGCCAGACCCTGCTGGCCGAACTGGCCTGGCGGGTGGGCGAGGACCCTTTCTCGCAATTCCCAAACACTGTTCAGGAGATCTGGCTGGAGGTCGGTTTCGGTGCCGGCGAGCATCTGGTCTGGCAGGCAACCCATCATCCTCATGTCGGGCTGATCGGCGCCGAGCCGTATGAGATGGGTGTCGCCAAGCTATTGACCAAGCTGGAAGAAACGCCCCTGAACACTGTTCGGATTCACGAGGGCGACGGCCGGGACATCATCGAGGCCCTGCCGGATTCCAGCCTGGGCCGCTTCTTCCTGCTGTTCCCCGACCCCTGGCCCAAAACCCGCCATCACAAGCGCCGTTTCCTGCAGATGGAAATGCTGGACCAGCTCGCCCGGGTGCTGAAGCCGGGCGCGGAACTGCGCTTTGCCACCGACGACAAATCCTATCTGCCCTATGCCCTGGAACGGCTGATGGCCCATCCGGCCTTTGAATGGCTGGCCGAAGAACCTTCCGACTGGAAAACCCGCCCCCCCGACTGGCCGCCAACCCGTTATGAAACCAAGGCGATCAAGGGTCCGCCGACCTTCCTTCGGTTCAGGCGCAGGACTAGGCTGAGTTCATGATTTTCCGCAAAAAGCGCGACCCCGAACACCGTCATGTTTTCGGCACCCATCCCGGCGACCTGGGGGTGGTGGTGGTCGCCGCCATCATCACCATCGCCTTCGTCTATCTGCTTCTGACACCGAAGAATTTCGGCGCCCTGAACGCAGCCCTTGCCCCCGTGGAGGCCCCAAAACCGCAGGCCGGGCCCGGCACGCCGGGGATCACCCCGATGCAGCTCTACGACGCCAAAAAGAAGTAACGCGGCTTGAATTAACGCTGGCCGGGGCGTACATACCCGCCCATCCCAAACAACAAGACGTGTTGTGTGGCGGTCGCAAGATCGCCGCGGGGAAAAGCCTTTGTTTTTTCCAAGGACCTTGATGGTCGTCGCCGCCGCAGTGCATCTCGAACCGATCTTTGAACCCGTGATTGAAAAAGCGGGTTTCAAGCTCGTGCGCCTGCGCATGATCGGCGGCGCCGCCAAGACCCTGCAGGTGATGGCCGAGCGTCCCGACGGCAGCATGGATGTCGAAGGCTGCGCCAGCCTCAGCCATGCGCTGCTGGATTTCATCGAAGCCGAAGATCCGATCGAGGGCGAGTATGAAATTGAAGTCTCATCCCCTGGCATCGACCGCCCGCTGACCCGGCTCATGGATTTTTCCCGCTGGTCCGGCCATGAGGCCAAGATCGAGCTGCACACCCCTGTGCGCAGCGTCACCGGCACCGACCCGCGCGATCATGCCGGCGAAGGCCGCAAGCGGTTCAAGGCCATCCTGATGGGCCTGGATGGTCAGGATGTCATGATCCGCGCCGACAACCTGGATTACCGTTTTCCGTTTCGCAGCCTCGCCAATGCGAAACTCGTGCTCACCGACAAGCTCATCAACGAAGATTTGAAGACACGCAAGGTGTCTGAAGCTCAGGAGAAGTAAAATGGCCATCGCAATTTCCGCCAACCGGCTTGAACTGCTGCAGATCGCCGACGCCGTCGCGCGCGACAAGTCCATCGACAAGCAGGTCGTGCTGACCGCGATGGAAGAAGCCATGCAGCGCGCCGCCAAGGCCCATTACGGCACCGAGAACGACATCAAGGTGGATATCGATCCCAAGACCGGCGAAACCCATGTCTCGCGCTATCTGCATGTCATCGAGCAGGTCGAGAACGACAAGGTCGAGATCAGCCTCGCCGATGCGCGCAAGCGCAATCCCGACGCCCAGATCGGCGACATCATCGCCGAAACCCTGCCGCCGGTGGAGTTCAACCGCATCAATGCCCAGAACGCCAAGCAGGTGATCGTGCAGAAGGTGCGCGACGCCGAGCGCGAGCGCCAGTATGACGAATACAAGGACCGTATCGGCGAAGTGGTGCATGGCGTGGTCAAGCGTTCGGAATTCGGTTCGGTGGTTGTCGATCTGGGCAAGGCCGAAGGCGTTGTCCGCCGCGACGAGATGATCCCGCGTGAATCCTTCCGCGCCGGCGACCGCATCCGCGCCTATATCTACGACGTGCGCCGCGAAGCCCGCGGCCCGCAGATATTCCTGTCGCGCAGCCATCCCCAGTTCATGGTGCGCCTGTTCGCCCAGGAAGTGCCGGAAATCTATGACGGCGTGATCGAGATCCGCGCCGTGGCCCGCGATCCGGGCAGCCGCGCCAAGATCGCGGTGATCAGCAAGGATTCCTCGATCGACCCGGTCGGCGCCTGCGTCGGCATGCGCGGCGTGCGCGTGCAGGCGGTGGTGCAGGAACTGCAGGGCGAGCGCATCGACATCATTCCGTGGAACTCTGAAGCGGCGACCTTCATCGTCAATGCGCTGGCCCCGGCCGAAGTCACCAAGGTGGTGCTGGACGAAGACACCCACCGCGTCGAAGTGGTGGTGCCGGACGAACAGCTGAGCCTGGGCATCGGCCGCCGTGGCCAGAATGTGCGCCTGGCTTCGCAGCTCACCGGCTGGCAGATCGACATCCTGACGGAAGCCGAGGAATCGGAACGCCGCCAGAAGGAATTCGCCACCCGCACGGCGCTGTTCATGGAATCGCTGGACGTGGACGAAACCGTCGCCCAGCTGCTGGCTAGCGAAGGCTTCGCCTCCATCGAAGACGTGGCGTATGTCGATCTGGGCGAACTGGCGCAGATCGAGGCCTTCGACGAAGAAACCGCCCAGGAACTGCAGAGCCGCGCGGTGGAGTTCATCGAAGCCCGCAACAAGGAAATGGACGACAAGCGCCTGGCGCTGGGCGTCACCGACGACCTCCTGGAAGTGGAAGGCGTCACGCCCGGCATGGCGGTCGCGCTGGGCGAGCACGACATCAAGACGCTCGAAGACCTGGCCGGCTGCGCCACCGATGACCTGATCGGCTATTACGAGGTCAACAAGGAAAAGGAACGCGTGCGCATTCCCGGCGCGCTGGACGGCTTCAATCTCACCAGTGACGACGCCAACGCCATCGTCATGAAGGCGCGCGTCAAGATCGGCTGGATCGAGGAAGAGACGGTGGTGGAAGAAGCGGCCGAAGAAGACGCTGACGGTGAGGAGAAGACCGAAGCCTGATGATCGACGCGACAGAAAACATGGATGAGACAAACGATGTGCGGGGCGCGCGCGAGCGCCGCGATATCGTGTCGGGCGAAGTCATGCCCGACAGCCGTCTCATGCGTTTTGTCGCCGATCCCGACGGCAATGTGGTTCCCGATGCGGCCTCCAAATTGCCGGGCCGGGGTTTGTGGGTCGCCGCGACCCGCGCCGCGGTCACGACGGCGGTGGAGAAGAAGCTTTTTGCCCGCGCCGCCAAGGCGCAGGTCACCGCGACGCCCGACCTCGCCGACCGCGCCGAAAAGGCTTTGGTGACCCGGATGCTGGGCGATCTGGGCATCGCGCGGCGCAGCGGCAGCCTGCTGCTGGGTTTCGACAATGTGCTCCGTGGCCTGCAAAGCGCCAAGCCGCCCAAGGCGCTGATTGAAGCCTTTGACGGCGCCGCCGACGGCAAGCGCAAATTGTACGCTGCCGCGCACAGGCTGGAACTGAACTGCGCGGTGATCGAAAGCCTGACCAGCGCCGAATTGGGCTTGGCGCTGGGGCGCGAGAATGTGATACATGCCGCCGTCCAGCCGGGCGGTCTTGCCGAACGTTTGACCTTTGATGCGGAACGCCTTTCGGGCTTCCGCCTGCGGACTGAAAGAGATTCATGAGCGATACCGACGAAACCAAGCGCCCGGCCAAAACGCTGTCGCTGAAGAAGACGGAAACCTCCACCGTCAAGCAAAGCTTCAGCCATGGCCG